>Ga0157364_1002058_pt1 | contig 18177 bp, 17 predicted proteins | sample AttsexASBM2_FD_111476 | JGI IMG/M metagenome (GOLD analysis project Ga0157364, IMG submission 111476) | Fungus gardens microbial communities from leaf cutter ant in Ribeirão Preto, State of São Paulo, Brazil - Atta sexdens ASBM2 | ecosystem: Host-associated > Fungi > Mycelium > Unclassified ...
AGGGGAGAGGGGGGGGCGGGGTGGGAAGGGGAGGTTGGTGGGGTGGGGGGGGGGGTAGATGAAGCTGGGCTGGGGGGGGGGGAGGGGGAATGAAAGAGAGAGAGGGTGCGTGTCTGCGGATGAGGAGAGCGAGCGAGTAAACGGTCGGACGGTCGCGGGGCGAGGTGAGGAGTCGAAGATATAGAGGCGAAGTGCGGAGGGGGTGGAAGCTAGAGAGAGAGAGAGAGAGAGAGAGAGAGAGAGAGAGCTGTCAGTGGGAGAAGGACATGTATCGGCGGAAGAGAAAGAGAGAGATTTCGAACGGCCGCGACGCGCGCGAGAGTAGGACGGAGGAAAAGAGTGGTTAGGCGGCGCCTGGTATGTGGCGCCTTCACTGGCGTCGGGCCATCTTTTATTCTGCCATTACAAAGCGTCAACACGTATCTCCCCATGCGCGTCCGCTTGTGTGTGTTATACTGGTTATGCACATGCATACGCCACATGGCGACCATGCGTAACGCTTGCGTTATGTACCCGCGTTTTACGGCGTATCTCTTTACGGACGCATTGTTTGCGGACAATGACAAGGAAGCCTACGACGATGACGATCCCAAGGTTCTTCTTACTGGCCTTTTTTAGAATCGTCTAGGAAGCCCTCTCGATCTCTCTTTTTCCCAATACTTTTTTTTTCTTCGTATATCTCTTTCTCTTTTCTATCTCAGGACTATCTTCAAACACGTGTCCTGCGTTATGCGTGACTCCCTCTTCAGAAGAGCTCTCTGGCTTTGAAAGGGTCGTGACTATGATCTTGAGGTATACCCCCGATTCTTTTTAGCATCGACGCTGTTCTGCACTTCTAGTTTGTGCACTTTTTTCTACCTTCCCACGTCCCGATTTTTTTATGATCGAGTTTTTTTCTTTTTTTTTTTCCTATATGCGCCTCACGTACATTCCCTCACGTCGTAGCCTTGTATATCTATATACATATGTTCAACAGGACCACCGAAGGTTCCTTTCTTTCTTTCATAAACTGTTTGTTGACTGGAATTTTCTTCTCCATCTTATCTTGTAATACCTATTTATAATATGATGTAATCGTTGTTGAATTTTTTAAAGATTTGTACACTGATACTAATAATAATGTTCATATTATAAATATTTACATATTCAAGACGAGCAATCAATTCAATATACATAAGCAATATATAATTTCTTGAAAATTATATATTGCTTATGTATATTGAGTTGATTATGTATATTACGTTGTTTATTAATCTTGAAAAAGGTGATTATTAATTCTCAGTTACTATAACAAGTCACTTGGAACTGAAAAAAAAACACGACTATGCACAGTTTTGTTAAAGTATCAAAAAATTCAACTATAGATACAAATCTGAAAATAATTTTGTTAAATAATAGAACGCTTTGTACGCTTAAACGGCAAAAAGTTGTAATATTCTAGCCACCAGTTTGTATCCTACATAATTATTTTGATAGTTTGAATAAAATTATTTTTAAATCTGTATCTGGTTAAATTTTTAGATACTTCAACAAAACTGTTTTTTCCGTATTCAGAAAAATATATATTATAAAATATATATTATAAAAATATATATTACGCAAGTTACGTAAGTAATAATTACTTGTTTTGAATATTTCTTAATATATAAAACACATTTGTTTATCACATTACATCCGTAAATCTGTTATAAGCTTATCACAAGTATTAAATTTATTCAAAATATATTTTGAATCTTAATTAACACTTCAATCAAAATTATTAAATTAAAAAAAATTTTTTAAATTATTAAATTAAAACAAATTCGATTTGCTTATTATACAAAGTTTTTTCGACCAGTTTTATAATATTCTTATAAGAATGAGTTTCTAAAATTTGTAATAATTATATTTAAAACAAAAAACATTTTTTGTTAAAGATAATCATTACTTTAAAAAGTAAGTTGAGTAGTCACTTTTCTTAACAGTAGAATGATATTTTTCTGTGTACGATTAGTATACTAATAATAGTATCATAAATTTTTTTTTTAATTGTAGAAACAAAACTTCAAACCTTTCTTTATCGATCACCGTAAGGCGAAAGTTTACTTACACTCTGTACTTCAAACAGAAGATTTCGAACTTAGATATGGCTGTAAATGAGGGTGTAATATCGATCCTCCTCAAAGTTCTCCACATCGAGACTTTAATCTATTAAAGTCTTGGCGGTGCATCGCAGGGGGTTGCGGGTGGGTGCAGTGGTACGATGTCGATAAGGGCCAACGAAAATATAAGCGTTGCCAAGTGTCCTTTTGATCGAGCATTGCCGCCGCTGCTGTGCGCTCGCGCGTAATAGAAGCGAGAAGTCTTTTTTTAGACCCTCGTGCCGCGGCCGACACTCTCCGCTTGGAGGAGAACCGAAATAAATTGAACGATTTTATTGCGATACTATTCGCGGCGCACCCGCCTACTTGTTTCACAATTCCTGATGTCCCGATATCTACATGTATACACTGAGAAAAAAATATAGTTCATTTTAATAAATATTTAGTTCAATACTGCCAACTAAACATTTACTTACAGTAAGTAAATATTTGTTCAATAAAAAAAAATTGTTAAATCAAATTAACATTTCTTGTATCAAATAAATATATCTGTATTTAATAAATATTTAGTTGGCAGTATTCAACTAAATATTTATTAAAATTGATTATATTTTTTTCAGTGTACACACACATATATATAAAATGAGACATATATATATTGTACATACATAATATCTCTCCTCTCTCGCATTTTATTTAGATTCCGTACGTGCACAACACGCGCCACATTCTCTGCGGTGCTGCCAAGCAGGCGCCAATAATATTCTCGCTGTACCGTTCTCTAATATGACACGCACTTAAGCAAACACCCGATGATTTTATGCCTTCGCTTACTATGCGCGCATACGTACACTACGCACGTACGTACGCACAACGCGTACGCATTTCGTAGCGAATATATCCTCTGCATGAATATATACGCGGTGTCATTTATCCGTTGTCCTATTTTTCGATAATACATCTTTGTTAAAATGGATTCAAATTGCTCAAAATGGATTCTTCTCTCATGAGGAGGAATGTTGGAAAGAAGTCAAGCGATTCGTTCAACTTGATGTTTGAATTAGAACTCGCTGATTGCTTGACATTTAATGAAGTTTGAAGGAGACACCCTATACGCGCGTGCCTATATACGCCATGCGCGTTGTAATTTTGCAAGTCTGCGTGGGAGTTACTCGGGGAAGATGCAATTCTTAAACGCGAGCTTTATCCGTTGGATCTATCTCTTGCCTATTCAGCGACGTGTGGCGTGGCGACACTCTGACGCGATCAAAGTTTTAATAAATGCATCGCGCACTGCTTCGATTATCTATTTATACACGCGTCGTTCTTTGTCTTCTATTAAATAATTTACAACGACACATTTCTATTTAATCTCATTTGTACCTCGCAATCATTATTATATCACTTTGTTACTCGATACAATCATAACTTATTTTCTTTTTATACAGTGCATATGTGCGCGGTCTTCTGTCAGAGATGAGATATTCATTTTCTCGGAATGCACACGGCGATATTATTCCGCCGATATTTATGCCACACGTGTCAAGTTTGCGTGCGGGACTGGAACTCGGCGACGACGATGACGACGGTGACGGCGTAATGCATTCAGAAGCGGACGGGCGGCGCGACGCAGGAAGCGAGCGGTTTATGGCTTTGTCGTCGTCGTCGTCGTCATCATCGCCGTCGTCTCTCATCGAAAGCGACGCGTGCGATTTTTTTTGAACGCTCGTTCGCGGGGCCTAACTCGAACCGTCGTCATCGTGGATATCCCACGTGAAAGTCAAACCGCGTTGCGCCTCGCCGGCGCGACGCGGACGATCCTTTCCCGCTAGTCTCGTTTAAAGGCGTCTGTCCTCGACTTGGCGACTCACTGACGCGGTCATCCGTCGCCTCTCTGACGCGCGTGGCTCCCGCCGATACCGTCGCGTCGTTTCGATTGGACAAGGGAGAGTTTCCCACCCACGTATACCTGTATCCTCACGTGAATTTTTTTATCGATTCCGTCTGAGTGCTTGATTATGAGCACCTATTTGGATATCTATCGTCGCTGCTGGATATCCAGAAGTGGCGTCGAAAAATTTTAGTGTAGGAAGAACATCGAGAAAGTTCTTACTTCTTATCATGTATTCTGATATATTTAAAATTACACATGAAAATATTTTCATTTTTTCAGAAATATTTTCAGAAAATTAACTCTTCTTAGGTTCACACTGAAGAAAGAGTTTGATAATACTAGTTACTAAGTTAATAGTTATTTTGGTTAAAATATGACCAAAGATAATTTTACTTTCCTAAATATTTATTAAGTATTACTAAACAGTAACTGTTTAGTAATATTTACTAAATATTTATGAAAGTAAAATTATTCTTGGTCGTATTAAAATATTTAATTAGCATTGTTTTGCTAAACATTTGGTATTACCAAACTCTTTTGTTCAGTGCATGTAAGAATTTGAAATTTTTCAACTTTGAATTATGACTACTACTTTTTTGTCGATTTCTATCTCAAACGACACGTACAAAAATAATAAATGTTGAGAAAATATCCCAGAATTTTTTCAGAACCTTTAGAACCCTTTTAAAAATCTTTTGAAAAACACAACCGTATTTCAGCGATCCAGGTGGTCTGACTAATTGTAAATAGTGAAAGTCAGAATAGTCTGCAGAGTTTTGAGATTAATATCGTCAAACAATATTCTGACAATCGCAATATTTGACACTATACAAAATAATGCTTGTGCGCGCGCGTGTGTGTGTGTGTGTGTGTGTGTCAATAAGGAAACTTCCACAGTATTTATATCTACGAAGCAATGATAAAATACGCGATTACGGTCTTTCCATTATTTTGCTAATCGACGAAAACATATGTATGTTGTTTTCCATTGAATTTCGAGGACAAACATGTTCCTAACGCGATCGCAATCTTCGCGAGGTCGCGTAATAAATTTCGATCGAACGGCATCGCGTTGCTTTTGCGAGGTCAGTTCTTGACGGTACTTTCCGTGACCAGGTTGGCACATATTACACAAATTGCGCAACTTCGACGTTTCAAGTTTTAATGCATTTGGATACAAACTCGTAACACGCTTACGAAAAAGAGATTCTCCGAGATTCGCAGACTCAACGAAATTGTATACTAATTTCCCCGGGAAAAAGTAACGCAAACGTTATCGTCGTCGTCGCAAAAAGGATCTCCACAGGTGGTATATCTTCATTGATCTTCTGAAATCGCACGTCTCTCCCTCAAGGTAATCCGGTAGCGATCTTCTCGCATGTCTTACAATTAGTCTTACAGTCGTCGTCTAGTTTCTCGTTTCCGATTACATGTGCAAGGTTGAAAACGATTCCTTCGTGCGCACTTCTAGTCCGCTTCGTCTGGGTCGATCTGCCCAAGAAAGCACGAAGGTCCGAGATCCAGTTGACGGACATTCACGATAGCTAATTATCATTTCTAATCGTATATTTATTTAATTATCGTATATTTATTTAATAAATACATTAGCATGTATTTATTAACGCATATTCCAAGTTTTTCTGTCGCAACACAATAAGACAGACGGCCTCCGTGCGATAATTCGTATACATATCTCGACGTATTTATCTAAGCATACTTAACTTAGCGCCACTGGTTATGTAAATATTTGCGAGTTGCGATATTTAAATGATAGAATTATTGCGTGTTTAATTAGTGAAAATCCAAAATCCTTTATGCACATCTCTTAGGGAGAACTGCGCGATGTATCAGATTTAATATTCAATTTCGAAAAAAAGAAAAGAATATGCACGGAAAAAACAATTTTGTTAAAATATTAAAAAATTTAAATAGATTTGAAAATAATTTTGTTGAACCATCAAAATAATTATGTAGGAAATTTAAGTGTAATTTAAGTTGATGAATAAAAATGTTGACATTCTGGCAATTAATTTAAACGTCCTACGTAATTATTTTTTGATAATCCGACAAAATTTATTTTTAGAGCTAAATTTTTACTTCAGCAAAATGTGTGAGAGCTATAAAGTTTCCTTCGTGAGGTTTCTTTATTCTGAAACTCGACGGGGGATTATCTTTTTAAGGATAGGAACATTAAAGCCGATTCTCGATGGAATTCTATTTTTACAGAGATAGAATTTACAAATAAATGATAAATGGAAGAAGATAAAGATATTTCTTTCTTCAGTATCAATACTCAGTCCCTCCTACGGGACTTCCCTGTAATCTGGCATCGTCGACTACAGAATTGGGCGTCTGAGAGCCTCGTCCTGGGCGGCGCGGCGCGGCGATTCAGCGGCCTTCAAAATAAACTGAAATTCCGAGTCTCTCGGTACACAACACAGGCGCCACTGACACGCTACGCTCATCTTATCGCGGGCAAACACCGCTCGGCTAAACTCGTAGTTTCCTATCGTTCGCTCTCGTCTATCAAATTAGATATATACACACACACACACACACACACACACACACACGGGAACATGCGTGCAATCGTGTATATGTGAGTGTATGCATATAATACGACAGTGTATGTATACGTATCGTGCGTATATATACAGGGTGTCCTTCCTTCATAGTCACACCCACCGAATCGTCTCGTCTCGCGTCACGGTATCTGATACGGAAGCGGATACGACGGCTATTTTTAGCAAACACTGCATTTCCTGCGGGAACAAAAATAGACAAGAGTCTATTGCGTATAAGAAGTAAAAAGTGCATCGTACCGCTTTAACGGAGATTAATTTGCCGGTCAAATCAGTTCTTAGCCTTTAATGAATATACTATACGATACGCATATGCAATGGGACAATAAATAATAAGGATTGTCATTGAGAGATAAAGACGTGCGTAAAAACGTATTTGCTCTAGTCTGGTGAATTGAATTAGAATATTCATAAACGGTCTATACATTATGTTATCTTTCTTAGCCGCCAATGTATATACATTGAAATACAAGAGGTAAATTCTTGATAGAATATAATCTGTGATCATAAATTAAACTAAAACACACTACATTATTAATATATTCTTGAATATTTTTTCTTTTTTCAATAATTAATAAGTTTTCAAAATAGGTACATAAATTGCAGTAAACTATTATATGTTCTTACAATAAACATAAAATGTCTCAAGATCAAGTAATAATTATTGCAGTTTTTTTTTCTAATTACAAAAATGCATACAAAAATATTATTAACCTTCTTCGCTTATTCGTGTTAAACATTCCTCGATCGGTTTTCAATATTATAGTATAATTACATTTATTTAATTTGTAAACACATGTTAAAACTAGCCAAGATGAATTTATGTGATATTTATCTAAATAAATAAATTACAAACAATCTACGAGCGCTTTTAATGTAGCAAAACAGAAGTAAATGAACGTTTTACTCGACATTGTCCTCGGGACAAAGTGGGAACTTGGCGGTTACAGTATGTCCGCGACGAAGGTGAGGAATTTGACAAACACGTCCCTGATAGCGGAGAATTGTAGGTTATAGGCTGGAGTTGCGCGCTCGCAACTTGGAGTATACGCGCGACACGCACACGCACACGCGTCGGGCGTACGTCAGGCGGTCGCAATGGCTGGCTTTCTTGCTACGCGTGTCGTTAGGTATGCAATGCGCACCTATATGGCGCTACGGCGTACGGTCGTAGAAAGGCCGTTTGAAGGACAAGGGTCACGTCTCTCCGAGCGCCGATATATATATATGTATATATATATATGTATATATATATATATATATATATATATATACATATATATACGGCATACGCGACACGGCCGCTGCCTTTACTACCTTTACCGTATTGTCGTCGACCCCGATGCGTGCGCTTATCCCTCGCTGGTCGGCACGTGTGCACGCGTACCCTCGCGAACGAATGGATTGCGGAGTTCTTTTCTTCTTTTTCGAATAGATAGATACGCGAGAATCAGGATCGAGATTAGAAAGATCCAGCGAGCGAAGATTTATGCCCTTTTTTACCAATGAGATTAAATTTTCATCTCAACTTACTAATCCTTCATCTAATCTTTTTCTAAGAATTCTTAGAATTAGAAAAAACAGTTGAGTTAATTAAACCGAGATTAAAATTAAATTATATTGGTAGAAAAACGGACGCTTTTGATCGAAGGAAAGATGGACGAGAAGAAAAATATAGACAAACGATTCAATTGGAAATATGTAATGTTATGAAATTCAATTGCAGAGATTAACGCGAGATTAGTGAAGAAGATATGAAAGGCGAGGAAGATGTTTTGTCACGCGATTTGCGTCACCATTTTTTTTTCGTAATTTTCTGCACAGAGATTTCAAGAGGTCTGACTGTATGATTTATTTCTGATAAACAAACGCGTGATAAAAATAATTAAAATACGATGCTTTAAATTTTTATTCTAACCTTTTTTTGTGACTCTTTTTATATAAGAGATATTTTACATCGTATATCACGTAGTTCGCAAATTTTTCATCGCGATGAATGAAAGATGGAAATCTTACAACTCTTAAAGTACTTTTTTTACATTCCATATATATTCTCTCAGTTTTATACTGATACTTATCTTTTTATATTGGCTTATCTTTTTATGTGCAAGATTTTTGATACACGGAACAACCGTGATCATCATCGTGCGTGTGCACCTACATTACGTACGCAGTTACTTGACCGGCCATGCTAAGGTTGAGAATCTTATCTAAGCTTCAGGGTATTTGACCCAAGTGGGAAAACACATTGGCACTCTGATGGCTTTGCATCGGTCGTTTGCGATCTGCTTAAAGCGCTGTTCACAATTGGCTTTTGTTATCGACCGAAGCGACATGAAACGCGGACACGACGACGTCGCGCAGATAGAATTGATATTAACTCTTCTAAAAAATGCACGGATTGTAAAATCACAGCGATTCTCCCCGTCTACTTCGTTTCTTCTTCGTCCGAACACAAATCGAATTCACGTGCGCATGAAATCAGGCAAATATAAATCTCGCTGGATTAATTTACGATCGTAAAATATCAGGCCGATCAAAACAACACTCCCTCCGGCAAGCCGTACGCAAGTCGCGTCGGGGGCGAAATGGAAGGCCGCCGGACATTATTCTTGCAGATCGCGGTGGCGTGGCGCGTCGATAAGTAATTGCATCCAATCTTCCTGAAATTCGCTTTCGGGCTGTTCCGCTTCTTCCGCGTCTCTTTCTCTCACTCACCCCGAAATTTATTATCGGGAAGGCCGCTCGCGCGCTCCCGATGATTTATTATGAACGGTCCCGTGCGCATGAGCGCTTCTTTTTCTAGCATCTGGATTTATTCGCGTGCGTCGCGACACTGGACAAGTGCGAGCCGTAATCTCAATACTTATAATCTGGAATACTTTTTTTTTTTTTCTAGAAGTAATGTGTAACAAATGGAAATTTTGCGCAAACTTGATTGAGTAAATAATTGATCGATTCTGTAATGGACGATTCAGCTGGCTTTTATTGGGCGATCTCAATTACGTTTTTTGACATTGGAAAAAAAAATCGGGTTGTATTAATTGAAATTCTATTTAAAAATGGATAAATAATTTTTTGATTCTATCTTATAATTATAATTTTAGTTGAGATAAGAAAAAATTTTCTCAGTGTGTACGTAAGTATAAATCCTTTCTCTCTTCCTTTTCCCTCTTTCACGATCGCGACTTTGTTTATTTAAAGCCTATTCTATAATTGCGTAAACATAATTGTGATTATAATTGATCAATTAGAGTTGAATATGAGGAGAATACTCGACTGTGATTGTTCAATTTTTACAATTACAATCACAACTAAGTTCACTCAATTACAGAGTTTATTAAGTTTAATATCCACTTTTATTTTACGATTTTAGTTTCATCATTTATGCTTCATCTTACAAGATGTATATGTACGCGTTCTGTGTCAAAGCGGCGATGGGTCGGTAGCAACAGCAGCAGAACCAACTGCAGCAGCGATGGTATCGCATTCCAAACGAGACTCCAGACACTTTAGCCGACGCTGTCGCGTGTCTCGGGACGGCGAGCGTTATTTTTCTCCCATCCATGTTTACACACGCTCCCGTGCAAACACCTTGCATATCGCTCCGCGTGGCGATTGGTATGCGACTGGGAAGGTCGACACTCGAGATCTGTGCGTACGCTGTAAACGATAAATATCTGCGCGACCAACTTCAAGTTGGCCATTAGACGGATCCTTTCCAATCGCGACACACTGGATCGCGAAGTTGGCGCGCTGTGCAATAAAAAAAATGACAGTAGCATTATATTTTTCTTTTAGTTCTATGGTTCCTTGTCAAAATAAAAAAAATTTCGCAATGTAGAAGACATCGCTTGGAAAAGAAGTAGTTGCGCTAATAATTTTAATTATTATATTATAATTCCTGCGATATTTCTCGTTAATTTTAGCTCTCAAAATTCTATGCTCTACATTTTAATAGAGAGTTGCGGCTACTTTTTCAATTTTAGTTTTTTTATACTAAAAATAATATTTTTACAGTACAAAAAATGCGGAAGTCTTTTTTATTTTTAAAAAGAACTGTACAACTCTAATGAAAAGCGCTACTGGAACTGTCAATTTTTTTTTATTAATTTAACGAACTGGAAGTTATCTGCACTGCCTGACAGGCAAGTGCAAAGAACGGTGGAATAATTCTCGTGGCATGGCGCGGTCGCCGGCACCGATTCATTGAGAGATTTTTCTTAGCCGAGCTGAAATCCTTGAAAACGAGAACGATTACGAAAATAAAAGACTCGCGGCGTACGTCGCGACGTGAAATAATATGTCTGTCTCTCTCCCTCTTCCTCTCTATCTCGGATATAGAGAAATGAGGACACTTAAGAGTCGCGGCAAGCTGCAGTCAATTCCGTAATTGCTTCTTTATCGTGATCTTCAGAGAACCGACAGAATTGCTTTATTACAGGGCTTTCGGTCTGCTTCCAATTTTCCGAGCCACATACGCCGCCCGCCGCGCGTCTCTGCGTGGCCCACATTTAGTGACTGCGTTTATTGTATCGCGCGCGCGCGGGACGCACCTCGCGATTCTCGCTAACTCGTCCGCTCGTTTCCTCCCCGTGGCATTTATCTTCATGATTTATCCCTCCCCCCTAGCGACGCGATCGTCGAATCGAGAAGCGCCAACATCGAGAATTCCGACAGCAAATGACGGATTTAATGCGCTCGCTGTACCTATTAAATTAAATTGTCCGTTTCCGTACGCTTGAAACTCGCGAAATTTCCTCGTTAAATCACTTGGAACCTCGAAACACAATCTCTCGATGCGTCGTAAGTACATAGATGCATCAAAAGAACGCGAGTAGATCTGTTTTTTGTTGCTGTCTCTGAACTACACTAAAACTTTTCCATTTTGTTTTCGTCAAACTTCAAATAGATATATAATCTATTTTTTATTTATTTTTTTATGCATCTATTTGTATTTTAAGTACATATTGAAAACAATGTTTTGTTGCATTAATTGAAATTTAGGTATAATAGATTCAATCAGAAAGGTGCTAGTCAAAACATTTAAATGTATCCAGTCAAATCAAACATTCCAGTCGAGATAATCAGAAATTCAAATTATGATTCATATGATCAGAATTCGTTTTGTAATTTGTTTGTACTTCTTGTTAATCAACCAGAATATTTTTCTCAGTGTGATAGATTCAGAAACGTACATGCAAATCAGACACTTTAATGCCTGCGGTATACAATGCGTTCTTTCCTGCTTGCGTTTTAATAGATTATTAGAAATTCTTTGTTCTGTATGATATAATTGTAATAATTTAATTATAAAACGTAAGAAATCCAGCAGGAAAATGCATTATATGGCCGCAACCTTTACAATTAATCTATCAAACATTCTAATCGAGATAACCAGAAATTCAATTACGATAACTAGAACTCTGATTACGAGTAGAACTTTTTGTTTGTATTTCTTGTTGATATAATCAAAACATTTTGTTCAATGCAACAAGTATACTCTATATAGTTCAGCCACAAAGAACAGACCTCTCTCTCCTCGTACGCGATCCCTTAAATATCCAGAGGATTTTCAGTAATGACAGTCGCCTCTCGAGACACCCTGTATATCCGGCGTATCTACCTCGCGATTGATTTCGCGCTTCTGGTCCGCGATGCGATAACTCGATGGGGAATAAAACGCACAATGCGACGGCGACAGTCAGAAACTGCTGAAAGACCGCAGACGATCGCAGATAAACATGAAAATTCGACGGCGACGACGACGACGGTGGCGACGGCGGGCGACGCGACAGGCGTCCTTGCTCCAACCACTCGCGCTACTACCGATGACGTAATCGTCGCGATACCCCGCAATCTTGGCGCCGCGGTAAACTCGTAATATCTATTTTTATCTGTGGTGGAAGCAAGGGGCTCCCCGATTCCCCGCCGCCGTCGCCCGCCTGCGTCCCATCTTTCTCTTTCCCGTGCGTGACGCTGCTCTACGCACACACACACACACACACACACACGCCAGCTCGTCGTAGAGCCGTGAGAAGAGAGAACCAGGCCTCGAGATGTCCGAGCGGAACCTCGGAAATCGAACGATGTTTATTGCGGTCGCGATAAGGTGTTTTCGGTCGCATCGCGCATTTTCGTGCCATAGCTTCCGATCTGAATTTCTGAATCTTCTTGTTGTTCCTTTGACTTCCGGGACTCTGCTACACTCGTCGATCGCATTACCGATCATCGGCAAGAAATCGCGAACGTAGGAGATCATCTTCAACGGCTGCGCGCTAGGTGACGCAAAATTGCTCGTTCGGAATTACGTCGCGGAACGGAAAAGTGTAGAAAAAGAGTAAACAAAGGATTTTAACATTAAAATATTTAATTGATGTTATTTTTTTGTATAATTGCATGAATAGAATTATCATCTAGAATTATTTATTAAAAACTCTTCAAAAAGTTTATTTTTATTTATTAATATGATAAAAATGATAATAAAAAAATGATGATAAAAATAATTCAAATTGGATATAATTCGATTATAAATTTAAAATTAATCGTCTAACATTCTACACAAGAAATTGTATTACTCAACGTGAATTGAAAATTATCTCACATGTTTATTATTTAAAATAATTATAACAAAAGCTTTCATTGACATCATAATTTGTAATGGCTTTTTCATTCTGAACTTAAAATGAATCTTAATTTATATTTTATTTATATTTTATAATATTATATGTTATTAAATATAAAATAAATAATGATAAATGTCAAATTGATGAAAGTAAAGATTAAAATAATATTTAATATCGAATCAATAAAAATATAGGGAAAAATTATTATTACATTAATATTAAATGATCCTCCATAATATTAAATATTAAATCGATAAGAATAATATTAAGACTATGTATAACACGACGTGCTAAGACGTTAATACCGATGACCGTGTTAACATTAATCCGTGACTGTCTCGTGTCATTGTATTCTGGGCTCGAAACAAATCGGCACTCGATGTTGCACCATCGTACGGTGCGTCTTGTGTCTTCCTCCGTCTCCGAATTCTTATTTCACTCGGCCGCTACGTCCGGCCTGCGGGATCCTGGCGCCGATCCCAGGCGGCGGTGACGCCGCCGGAGACGCTGTAACGATGAAAAGCGTGGGAGATTTGCCGGCGTTTCTTTGTAACCTCGGTTTCTCCCGGCGTAAACCTCTTTACCGGAAAGGACCACTCGTTAACAAAGAATCCCGAAAGAGAAGCGTCTCGTCGGGCCGACATCCGGTAGATAAAATGTTTGGAAAATCGTGCGTTTCGAATATTATTTCCGACAGACACGATTAGATGAAAGACAACAATGCTCTAACCTTTTACGGTCATATAAGTGTATAATCCGAGTTATGCTCGATAAAGCATTTTTACTGATTGTTAAGTGAGCTTGTTTCATACCTGAAATATGCAGCGATTATTATTTACAGACATGACAGGGCAGATAAGAAAAATAGTTTTTGAATAGTTTAATCTTTTTTTCTGAATTGACAATAACAGCGGAAATCTGGGTATTATTCTTCTTGACTGAATAGAGCTAGACAGAAGAGAAAGACTTAGAAGTGTCCTGTGCTGTATCTTGCTTCTGCCTGCGACTGTGTTTCGATTACATCGCCAGAACTGAAAATCTATACGTAACGTATTGTAGATTTTTAGTATTGACGCTGTATATCGGAAATTTGGAACATGGCTTATTATAACAAATTTGGTTGGACTCATCCAGTATATTCTGGAGTACATTAAAACTATCATGTCATAGCTTGATGCGTGTTTAATTAAATATAGAATATTTGATTGAGTTTTGGTTAAAAATCCACGAAATCCTCAATACATATTATTGTGCTATTTTATTAATATAATTCGAATATTTATATTCTATTTTTATATTCAGGTTAAATCACCGTCATGCAAAAGCAGCTTAACAAAGGGCTTTTGAAAAATCACATTCTACCATAAAATATATAGAAAAATTCTTAGATCTTTTTACATTTTTTTTTTAACATATTATGCATTCATACTATTTCGCATTTATTTATCACAATTCGATCGTATTTTAGAAGAAGAAATTTAATATACTTGATACAATTGCACCGATAACGACTTTTTAATTCGTAAATGACAAGCACGTGTGTACAAAAAAATATAAGTAGTGTTGAAAAAAAATACTGAATGTCGTAAACGATGTACGGTCATTGATTAATGACAAACAATAGCAACGCTTATCACATTTTAGATCAATTTTAAATGTCCCTTTTTTTTTTATTATTTATAGGTGAGACAGGACAGAGGGAATGGTGCACCTTGGCGTACTGGGAATTGGGCAGCCGAGTTGGTCGTTTGTATCCCGTGGAACCATCGACAGTGAACGTCTTCGACTCTCTTCATGATGGCGACGGTCTCTGTTTAGCGACTCTGGTTGAAAATCACAATGCTCCGCCCGCGGTCCAGCGTACGCGCAGCAAAATCGGCCTTGGTAAGACCAATCTCAGAAATTCTTTTTCAAGACTTGGTTTATTTTACTCTATCATACTCTTCATAATAAATCATACTCTTCCCATCTAAAGAATTTAGAGAGTATATAAAACACTTTTAATCCTTCATTGTACAACTTATATTTAAAATAAAAAATATTTTTAAAGAGAATAATGTATATTCACTTGATAGTAATTCCTAAAGATTTCAATATATAGATAGATAAGAAAAATCCCATTTTTTTGTCGTAGGGCTAACGCTCAGTCAGGAAGCGGACGGTGTATGGGCGTACAATCGGTCGGAGAGCCCAATCTTCGTGAACTCGCCCACCCTGGACGATCCGGAATCGAGGACGTTACTAGTTTACCGGGTGCCACCGGGTTTCTGTCTCAACATCTTTGACAGCGCCAAGATCATGCAGCTTCCATACGGCAGCGGCGGTGGTCAGGCCGCTGGTTTTACCGCCTCCGGCCCCATCGACATTTACTCCGTCCGCATCAGCTTCGCCAAAGGCTGGGGACCCAAGTATTCGCGACAGGAAGTCACTTCCTGTCCGTGTTGGCTCGAGGTGCTCCTGGCGCCGTGTAGGTGATCATCCCCAAGACTGGCCAGGCCGAAGAGTATCGTCAAGTCCCGTTTTCAACTCGCGCCTCTTGCTCCTCCTCGTCGTCATCGTCGTCGTCGTTGTTCTTGGAGAGGATCGGTGATAATGATGCGGCGACCGTGGCCTTTAGCTCCGTCCTAGCGAGAGCTGTGTTAATAATAAATAAAAAGAACACGTGTGTGTGCGCCGGGGGCGATCCTCAGTGGCACGTGCCGGGGTCGTCCCAACAACCCCAGCAGTCTTACCAAAGTACACGCCGTTAAAATAATACGTTTAGGAACAACGTCACGTTCCACTTTCGTTAATAGAATGAGAGACGGGAATGAACGAGATCGTTCGCGAGCGTGTTCATCGAGCGCGTATGAACGGAGAGATTCACATCGAGACTTATACGAATGGGACTTAGGATCATTATGATGCGTGCATTTGATTCGTAGTTCTTTTTTAATTTTATTCTCTGATCGCTTAGGCGTCGATGCTATTCTCGAGATTCGTGTGAGAATTTCCGACAGAGGAAGCGCAGAGAGTCGGGCTTCCGGTAGGTCTAGTCACTTGCGTTTATGGTCTACGCGCGCTAGCTCGCGAATCGCGCGCGTGGATTCTGAATTCAACATGGCAGGGAAAATTCTTAGTCTCGTAAAGATGAAGCATGAAGCAAAGAGTAACATCGACGAAACAGAGAGGATAAACAATACGTAGATAGAGAGTATCTTTCATGATCGCTCTTTGAAAAATATTTTTTGGATAATCACTTTTGTCAATTGTTTAAAAAAATTCAAAGAACAGCAGATTTATTGGCATTTAATAATAAACAAAGAAGATAGTTATCCAATACACATAGTACAGAAAATAATTGAACATCCAGCTGTTCTTTGATAATTTTTGATAAGTTAAAAAGAAACTTATCATGAATTTTTTTGTATATAAACTCGTTACATTTCGTAGAACTTATGTTATTGACAAAAAAGATAAATTAATTAATTAATTAAACGTTAAAGCTTTAGAACTTTGTGAAAAAATAATAATGCTATATAAATTATTTTTGATATATATATATATATATATATATATATATATATATAAATTTTTTAATTGCGCAATTTTCTTTACAAGTTTTTATACAAATTGCAAACTTTTTCTAAGATATCGTTACTTAGATAAGAAGGTTAAAAACGAAATGGAATCTTAAGTAACGTAATATAAATTGATGAGTTTTTATATATTATGAATTAATTTTTATTTAATAAGATATTTATTAATTGATGTATTAATTTTAATTCAAAAGAGAGAAAGAATCGTGGCTGCTACAGTAGCATAAGTTCTATGGCGAGTCCTACGTCGCGAGGGGACCTGTACTGAATCGAATAGTCGCGTGATCGATTTAAAATTGAAAGCGATTGACGTGCCACGAGTCCCGGGTGTATTATCTCCGATTGCCGTTCGGTGCTGTACATACGTATAGTACATGTACATACACTGTGCCTTCCCAGCTTCCCTTCTTGGTGCAGCGCGTACTCTCGGGAAATAAAAGTGCGCACGTGCCAAGCTCGTTTCGCATGAAAAAAGAAAAAAATTATGCCTCCTTATTCGGAGCTTTATACTACAGTAATACGATATACTGTGATAAGAGTTTGACCGCGAGTCTTTTCTTTCTTCCTTTTTTTACGATTATGAAACAAGCGAGACAGCAGAGAGAGAGAGAAAGAGAGAGAGAGAGAGAGAGAGAGATGTTTGCATATAACGGTTAATTAACGGTTAATTAACGGAGGATATTCTGTACATCGGAAATGAGGAATGAGGTATCGCTGATAGTTTCACGAGGATCATCTCTCAGCTTACAATTAGTCGCGCTAGTCGTCGAAATGTTTCGACCGAAATGAAGAATGGCTTCTGTGTTGTTTTTTATTTTCTTCTGGATGTAGCTGTGCACGCCTCGCTGACTTCCGATATACGGGAAACTTTACTTGAAGAGGATTATACAGACGCATATATACGGACGTTTTTTTTTTTACATACTCTGTAGAATATACGAATGAATTTGAAAGAACGAAAGAGCGTACACGGTGTTCAGAACAATGTGTTTAAGTGCATATGATATAAACGTGTACCAGTATACGTATTCATTCACGCAAGTACATGATACACAATACACATACACGCGTACATAAAACACACATACACAACATATATTGACTGATCGATCCTTTTTTTTTCGACTATTACTTTCGTACTACCGCTTTTATCGAACGTAAAAGTGGCCGTTACTTTGTAATAACAATTGAACGAATTGAGAGCTACAAGAAACAATATATTGTGATGCGTATACGCCGTTTAAATGTTATATACTGATATGTATACAGAGACGTATACAAAAAGATGTCATAGGTAGCTAACTGTGTGTGTGTGTGTGTGTGTGTGTGTGTGTGTGTGTGTGTGTTGTGCGAGAGAGAGAGAGAGAGAGAGAGAGAGAGAGAGAGAGAGAGAGAGAGAGAGAGAGAGAGAGTGGG
>Ga0157364_1002059_pt1 | contig 18174 bp, 11 predicted proteins | sample AttsexASBM2_FD_111476 | JGI IMG/M metagenome (GOLD analysis project Ga0157364, IMG submission 111476) | Fungus gardens microbial communities from leaf cutter ant in Ribeirão Preto, State of São Paulo, Brazil - Atta sexdens ASBM2 | ecosystem: Host-associated > Fungi > Mycelium > Unclassified ...
ATGGTATCAAAAGTTTCGCCAAGGAGATTTCAGTCTTAAAGATGAGTCGCGTGCTGGACGCCCTGAAAAGATTGAAACGGACGAATTGCAAGCACTGCTGGATATAAACTCTACGCAAACTGAGAAGGAGCTTGCAGAACAGCTTGGCGTTACGCAGCAAGCCATTTCCGTACGATTACATACAAAATTTTACAAAATTTTACAAAAAAAAGCTCAGAACTTTTTTGTATACCTAATATATTTGCGCGATGGATGTAATGAAGCTGTGGATGCTGCGGCATCCGGAAGGCCATATGTTTTTCAGCAGAATGCACGGTGCACCGGCTTATACGATTCATTTGATTCAAAATTGACTTTGAGACAACGTCAATATGTTTTAGTCCAAGGAATTCTAGCTCCCAACAATCCAGATTTAAATCCCTTAGACTACTACATATGAAGCGTAGTTGAAAGAGTCACAAACAAGTTTCGGCAATGTGACGTCATTAAGAATCGTTATTGAAGCAGCATTTGTGGATATAGACAACGCTACATTACAGCGTGCATGCGAATGCTTCAAACCGAGAATAAAGGCCGTTCAAACTAATGGAAGATATATCGAATAATTATGCTCTATAGGGATTCTCAAGTGCCATATAAAAGGATTTTTTGTAATATTTAATTTTTCATTAAAAATTTTGTTTGAAGATATTGTTCGATTTGTCCGAATTTTGGCACATCCTGTATATATATTAGTTCGTTTTTCCCACGTTTCGAAAAAATCGGAATAAATATCTGGATGAGAATAAATGAGAAATAGAAATAAATGATTGAAAGAATATATACATATATATATAATGAAATAATCTATAATCTCGACCCATCGAGATGAAAAAATACTAATATTCAGATTTAGTCTTGATGGAAATAACTGATAAAATATTCTCATCTCGCTCGAATGCATAATTACTGAATTAATGTAATACTTACGTTTTCTTCATCAGCTCATTATCAAACGTCCATCGCAGCTTCCAATCCATGGGCATAGGCTGATTGATTTCGACAGCCTCCTGCTGCAAATTGCACGCACTATCTATCAATTCACTAGACTTTTGAACCTGCTGCAGTGCACATGCTGCTTGCACATTAATATAATGCGCGCAACCAATTGAGATGTTAATATCTGCCATTTTTTAATGACCAATTTACTGACTGACAGACGGACTGATAGTTCAATCGACAAATAGACTGACAGATTGATCTGGAGATTTTTATTATATCTTACATAATAGAGATGTTCGTGGAACATGATATTCCGAGAAAAAGAACAATGCCTCGATCAAAAGTTTATACCAAAAAATACCATGCGTTCGAACGATTCTACGAATAAACTTCAGCATTTTTTATCAATTACAATTAGATCATTAGTTATTATTAGATTGTCATAATCAATATATCAGCAGCAAAAAGTACAATGTCTCGAATAAAAATGCTTTAGCCAAAAAGTATATGAGAAGACGTCGCATTCGAAAGATTCCATCTCAGCATTTTGTCGCTTGCAGCGTTTCGAATTGAAGTGCAAGTAAACGTATATCTATTGAACAGCTATCGGACTAATAGCTTTCAAACAGTTATCAGACTGATATTTAACAGATATTGGACTGATTTAACAAGCTATAAATAGTTATCAGACTAATATTTAACAGTTATAAACAACTTTTAAACAGCGATCAGACAGTTATCGGTCCATTTTCAACTCCATCTGCTATATATTTATTTAAATGTCTACTGGCCAGAGTAACGGAAATAAAAACATATTAATGTGAGATAACAGTTTATTTTAACGAACGAGGAAATGATGCTCGATGACAAATGTATCATCTTGTACAAAAATGATGATATAATTACAGATGGAAAAAATATATAATGGAATACCAAGCTTGTACAATTTAATCATCTTCATGAAATTTTCCAACAAAAATATTTATATAGATAATGACATACAGATCTTATACAGATAGGAGCATTCGGCTGACGACAAACACTCACCAGCGCGATTATAACTCTATGAGTAATCAAGTAATGGATAGTAAGGGATACAAGAGGAGTATAAGAACATAATAGCGTTATTAATGTTGGGTAAAAAAGTTAGAATGGGAATAAGCAAAAGAGTTGATTTATCGCGTACGATGATACTAAATGACAACAAGATTGATTGTATCCACTGGGATGATCCCAATGAAATTGTGGATCGTCTGCAATTGCTCAAGGCCTCGCGCCAGGCGGGTTACAATAGTCATAACAACGAGTCTGTCCATTATCGAGGAAGCTTCACGAAGCTCCGGTCAGTCGGTCTTATACTAAATTAATCTCGTTCTACAGATCGTTCAGTCGAAATCGCAATGCTGATCAACAAGTTTGAACTATTGCTTGGAGCAGGAAGCGAAATGAGTGGCGCAGATTGCTCAGAAATTACGTGCATAATAACGCTGTTTGCACAACCGCAGCTGACTTTGACGCAAAGTCGCTCAAAATTCGACGATCAGCGCTACCGGCGGATGATATTGATGCAGCAAATAAAAGTGGTACGTACAGCAGAGTATTCAAGATTCAAAATTCAAGATTGAAAGGTCGTCTGAACAAAATCGAGAGGAAGATTGCAGCTTTACAAAATAATGTGCAGATTATGCTACACAAAATTGAAAAGATTCGAGAAATGCATCATGTCAAATAATTATTCGCAATGGCTGAGAAACGGCTATTTGATGAATTGCACGCTCCGGCGAGAAGATATCTTCCGCGAAGACATATCATAGTACACGGATACGATGACCTGTGGCAGGCGGATGTGATCGAGATACATTCTTACATGATTCAATAGAGATTACTACATTCTTATCGTCACATCGTTATCGATGTGTTGAATAAGCACTGTTACGATCCAAATAGGTCGTACCCAAAATATACGTCTGCAGAATTTCTGTAGCAATTAAAGCACAAATCGAGTTACCTATTTTTCAAAACTGATATACTTTACTTTAAAATGCAACTGCATATTAATTCGGTCTAATTTGTAAATATAAAAGTGTAAGCCTCGAGCACCTCGGGATCGTTCCGAAAAGTCAGGAAGACTATTGTGAGAATCTCCGTTATTGCGAGCGCTACTGCGAGACGTCATAAGATTGTATATCGAGTGGTATACTCGTAAGTGGAAATAAAATTTCTTACACCACGAATGCTGGCCTATATTAATTGGAGGACCTCAAGTCCTTACCAAACGACACCGCCATGTCCAATTTGTGATTCCACTATGCTACCGCCCTGAGCGATACAACATTTGATGGCAGCGGTGGGATACAGCCTTACCATACCGGAATTCACCAAGGACAACGCATGTCGGAACCAAGCAGAACAGACTATGTACATCGACAATCCGAGGAAACAGCAACGAACTAACCAACCTCAACATTGGTAATAGCGATCTGACTATGCAGACTAGGCCAAGCAAACTACAAGCACTAACTTTTACTGTAAGTTGAAAATTTTTGTAAATCGTGTGAATGTCGGACAATACTGATAACTTTCCATTGAACGCATCGTGATTATTAAGTCCACAAGCACAGCGCGCAATGGAACGGTTAAATTCGTCACCTGTAGCAGAGCGCGAAAATCGCGACAACCGCAAAAATTGCGAAAATACTGTAAATCGCGAAACCCGCAAAAATCGAGTAAATCTCATCGAATTAAATTCAAGCAAAGAGCAAGATTATCGTGAAAATAACAAGGTCGTAAATCGGAAAATGATGACGATACCTCTGCATTTAATGACGATAGCACAGACGATAGGCGAGACAAATAAATCATAGCAGAATCTCCAGTAGAGTCACCCTCAGACGGGAATATTCCCTTATGTCATACAACAGGAGCATTTTTAATCCTGAAGAAAATTGCGAAGATAACATGATAGAAATGCATCGCACTCCGCCAAGTGCAAAGCGATAAGCACCGACAGTACCGTCCAGAGAATTAGCACAAGCTGTAATAGAATCACAGTTATCAGAAACGATTTGCAAACAGATCCCTTACGCAACATAATGTTGGGAATTAGAGAACTCCGGAAAGAAATGAAAGCTATGCATAAAAAAATAGGTAAAAAACTAAATAAACTTCGAGGATTATCGAAACAGCATGCGACACACGCGCGGAACGATTATCACTTAGCATTTACAGCCGAGAACGTACGCAATCAGCACACAAGTAAACGAATATATGAAACTTAAAGAAGCACGAGAAATGATACCCGAATTCGATGGAAATTCATAGGCTAAACTAAAAGAATTTCTAAGCGCATGTTTATAAAAACATGTGCCATAAAAAATATAAATCCAATAGAATCCAATGAAAGAATGTTTGTTACATAGTGCACCAAGTTAAAAGGCAAAGCAATGATAGATTTCGAGACATGGGATATATATATATATAATTTCCAACAATTAAAATAGGAGAAATTTGCTATCTTAGCAAAAGAAGCACAACTCACTTACAAATAGAATTTAATATTATTAAACAAAAATCGGGTGAGAACACTAGGCAATAAGAGTTTAAGAGTCGATAACTTATCAATGGAATTATATGAGCCGATGATCGAAGGATAAGGACATAACAGCGAATAAAAACGCATAATTCAAAAACAAACTCTACAGAATTCCCAAATAGGAAATTGCGAGATGAAATCAAACTACTTGTGAGGTCACAACATTATGCTACATTGCAAGAAGCAATAGCAGGAGCCATTGCTGAAGAAAAAATCAAGGATAGCAACCCTCGATATTCAAATTTGTCAAATCATCACCGAGGATCATATTGCCAAAAATGTAGGAAAATGGGATACAGTGAGAGTCAAGAATGCCGAACCAGCATGGTATATGCTGACCGACATTTGTTGCCAAAGCCGAATGAATAAGATAATATATACTGCTGCAAAATATTGCAATTACTGCAGAAAGATACATCCGTAACGAATGTTGTACATTAAATGGACACTCGAACAAGAAATCGCATTAGGGGGAAGCGTAAAAACGCATGATGGAAAAACCCGAAGACAGGATTCAGCAGAAAATAAAATGGTGATGGAAGGAGGAGAAAAAGTCAATTTCGCAAGGAGGAAACCGCCGAAACCTGCACGCGATTACCAAATATCGAATTTACCCAATTTCACTGAAATGTCACGAGCCAGTATAGGGTTGAATTTAATAAATTTGTAAATCAAAGAATTCAAGAAAGGAAAAACTAAATTTCTTTTCAACACTGGAGCAGCAGTAACTCTCGTAAAACTACGGAATTTGGGAGAAACATTAATATATGAAAACAAGATGACATTAGTTAGAATTACAAAACACGAAATAACTGTTATAGGAAATAACTGCTATCATACTATTAGATGAACGCCAGACACAGCACCTCATGTAATTGCAGATGATTTTAAGACAGTTTCAATTTCAAGAATCATCTGCATCGAAAATACATTAAAGTTAGAGCATTTAAATATTGAGGAAAAGAAGAACATAACAGAAATCTGCACGCAGTACAATGACATGTTCCATTTAAAAGGAGATCCATTAACACATATCAACTACTATACTGTCGCACATGAAATTTACATGCAAGTAGACAGTGCGTCTGTTAACGTGAAACCGTAACGGATATCCGAGAAGCATAAGAAAGAAATGCCCAAGCAAATACGCACAATGCTTAAAGATAAAATAATACGACCAAGCAAGTCAGTGGAACATGCCATTATAGTATCCAAAAAGATTGATGCAACAGGAATAAATTATCGTATATCGCATACTATAGACTTTAAAAAATTAAATGACTTGACTATAGTTGATTTTTTTCCTCTGCCTAATATAATCGATAAATTGGATCAGAAAACGCTAAATACTTTACTGCATTAGACCTAGAATCTGGTTATCACCAGATTCCCATTCGACTGAGTCGAATAAAGGCAAAATTGCTTTTTCAACTGCTTATAGGCATTACAAATTTAATAGGATGCCCTTTGGACTGAAAAATGCGCCAGCCTCTTTTCAAAAATTAATAAATTCTGTTCTAACTGTAACTGGGTTACAAGATGTTAATTTTTAGTATATCTAGATGACACAGTTGTGTATGGAGCTGGTTTACAGGAGCACAACGCGCAGCTTATCGAAATATTTAATAAGCTAACTTAAAATTATAGCATAAACTAAAATTACAGCCTGAGAAATGTGAATTTCTCAGAAAAGAGGTCATTTATCTAGAGCATGTAATAACCGACGGGATCAAACCAGATCCGACTAAGCTAAAAGCTATATGAATTTCCTATTCCATTAAAAATAAAAGAGATACAAGCATTCATTGAATTAATAGGATATTATAGGAAATTTATCGAAAATTTTTCCAAGATCGCCAATTAAATTGACAAAGAAAGAAGAACTATTCATATGGACAGTCGAAAAACAAAATGCTAAAAAGTAAATTGATTACCGCACTCGTGCTCCAATATTCAGATTTCACACGAGAATTTCTTGTGATTACCGACGCATCAGATTACGCGATCCGAACTATACTCTCTCAAGGAACTTTGAGTCAAGACAGACCAGTAGCATACGTTAGCCGTCAAGAGTGGAAAGTAATAATACTACCGAAAAAAAATTATTAGCCATCGTTTGAACAGTTAAGCATTACCGACCGTATTTGTATGGCACAAAATTTAAAATAATAACTGACCATAAACTTTTAGTGGTTGTTTAATGTAACTGATCCTGGATCAAGATTAATCTGATAGAGATTCATTAGAGACAAATTAGAGGAATACGATTACGAGATTATGCATCGTGCAGACAAAATGCACTTGAACGCGGACACATTAAACCGATGCATAAATACTATTACCTCACCAGAAGATGCGACAAATGAAAACACATAAGGAAATAGCGATAAAATGAACGAACATAACGACGCAGATAAACAACTAAATAATTTATGAATACCACAACTTAGGAGGACATGAAAAAACGGAAAGAACTATTAAACGAATTCGATTGAAATAGGCTTAACTAAATATGTAGAAAATTATATCGCGAAACATGCCAGAAAAATAAATTAAAAGGAAGAACAAAGGTGCTACTGGAAATCACAGATTACAGCTCGACGATCCTTCGAGACATGCTTTAGACATCGTCGGCCCATTAACGAGTAACCATAGATATAAATATATATTAACCTTCCAAGATAATCTCACTAAATTCAGTAAAGCTATATCTATACCAAATCAAGAAGCCGTCGAAATTTAAACAAAGCAAAACATTTTACAAAATACACAATTTACAAAATTATTTTTGAATATGGAATACCTGACAAAGTATTGACCGATCAGGGCACAAACTTCGTAATGTTTAAAAATGTCTGTAAACTATTAAAAATCAATAAAGACAATTGCGTATCATTCTGAAAGCAACGGTGCGTTAGAACGCACTCATCGCATCCTGGCAGAGTACTTGCGATATTATTATACATTAATGCGGATAAAATGGACTGAGATGATTCCATACGCCATGTTCATACAATACATACAACACTACCCCACACACAGCAACAAGTATACTCCATTCGAATTAATTTTTGGATATCAAGCAATTATTTATATTAGCGTTATTCTCTGCACTGACAAACTCTCCAAATCTTACGTACTCTTATGATGATTATGCCAAGGAGTTAAAAGAGCGACTATGGGCGCTAGAAAATATATAATTAAAGCTAAATTAACCGTCAAACAACAATATGATAAAAAGCTATCTCATTCAAACTAGAAGACAAGGTATTGCTCATAACAAAAACTCTGCGAAGAGGTCGATCGAAAAAATTAGTTTCATTATTGACAGGACCATATAAAATTATCGAGAAACTATGAACTGTTAATTACAAGATAAAAATAGGACGAAAAATTAAATGTATACACGTCAACCGCCTAAAAGCATTTATCGAATACTAACAGAATAAAGAAGATGGAAGAAAGATACAAATATATATATAAGTATATGTATTTATCTCACCTTATTCTCGTACTTCTTCCTTCGAAGATTTGCTAAGAAATTTAATGAAGTCTAACAAATCTTGAACTTCCCGGTCATTAAATTCGACATCACACAATCTCATCTTGATTCACAACATCACGAACTGAATCAGCATGCTGTAGCGGTATATGAAACAACATAGTATAATATTGAATAGCAACGACTAAGAAAGCAAAAAAAAAAGACAGAAAGAAATATAATAAAATATATGAAAAAACTTTTTTATAGTATTATATCAGCAAAATACACCGGCCAATTTTATTATCTGATACATTTATTTCAGGTTAATAACCGCTGGTTCAACAACCAGACAACATATAAAGAACGAAATAAAAAATTTTTTATATGAGCCAAAATTATATTATGAAAAGCTAAGAGAATTGTAGAGAGAATTGTATATTAAGCAAAGTCATCATGGAAGTTGGTGATAAATATTGACATTAGCTCGATAAGCGAATTCACACACTGCAAGATTATATCAATCATGCTCATCACCTATGTGAAATCCAGACAGAAGGAAACATATGAAAATATGAAACAGCCAATCGAAGCGGAAAACCATAAAATAGTTACTTTAGCCGATCGAATAAATACCATTTATCAAATAATCCAAAATGTGGATTAATTGATGGAATAGATTCCATTGCTAAAGCACTTTTTGGCACTATGGATGCTTCGGATGAAAAAAATCATCAAAGAACAAATTATGATTCTGAATAATAAACAGCAAATACTTCATCATGTCATGGCGAATCAATTAAAAATTCTAAACACCACAATCGCGCATGTCGATAAGTTAGAAAAAATAACCAGCTACAATATTCAACTACTTTTGAACATTATCATCAGAATAAATAGCAAGATGGCCAAGCAGAACTTAAGAGAGGAGCTGGATGAATATTTTCTTATACTAAACGCCATTATTACGGATATATCTTGCAAGATATAAATTGTATTATCGAATATCTCACTTTTGTTAAACAAGGAAGATTATATTCTGGGATTACATCAATAAACGAAATCATAACCAATCTGAAAGAAGCTCAAGTATATTTATCATTAGGACTCCATTTCTCTTTCAGAATCTTTGAGTCAAATTGGTTTGAGATAGAAAAATGCATCACTGTGGATATTATGACGAATCAAACACACCATTTTGAAATTCCCTCTAATTTCTTATCCGAAATATGATATATTCAAGGTCATACCATTATCCGACCACGATAATGTATTCACTCTGATTGAAGCAAATCAGACTATAATAGCCGTAGATAGCAAATCAGTATTATATGACGCAAAGATCTAAGCATATGATATAAGATATAAGCAAGATGTAAACAAATTAACTATACTTATATATGCGAACACATTAATCTTATATATCACGAACATAACGAAAACACAATTTTCATTATGTAAAATTCAAATTATGTGCAAAATTCTAATTCTAAGACATTGTGTGACACGATATATTAAATCTAATCATTCCATGTGGATAGTCTTCGAAAATCAACGAGCATGGCTATACTCCAACCCTTATGAAACATGAATTATTATAGACTGTAAAAATTGCGAGGAATATAGAACGAAAATTGTAAAAACGGGATTGCGCAAACAAATTGCGCTATATGGAGAATGTAAATTAATAACTGCGGACATGACTGCAAAAACAATAGGAACTATCAAAGCTACAACCATTCAAACTGCAAAGTGCAATTTAACCCATTTGCAAAAACAGCTAGAGCATAAGGACTTAAACCAACCGAAAGTAGTAAAATTAAGAAAAATTATTCGCGACGGAATTAATGGATCAAACTACAAGATGTAGCAGCAGAATTAAAAAACGCACGAGATTCATCATTTCTGCCGGACCCATTATATATAATTTCGAGTAGTACTATTATATTAATTATTGTAATTATTGTAATAATTGTATATACTATCAACAAATGAAAGAATCGCGGGGTGAATGTAACAAAGCCTGTGTAAAAAAGAAAAGAGATTTTCACAGAAAACGTCAAACCTCCCTTTTTCTTTTTTCGAAGTGAGTAATTCGAAACGCGTGAGTGAATTCAAGACCTCCAAGATTGTAATGCCCCTATGGCAGCGTGTTGATGGAACCTGGCATGATATACTGCTTGTCGTCGGATTTAGAGCGATTTTTTCTAATATCGTATATATTTCATGCAATTTAAATCTTATACACGACTGTCTGCGCGTCATTTCGATTGCGCTATTCAAGCATCGCATGTAATCCTCGAACGTTATAGATGCTCGCTACGTTTGCTCTTGATGCCCTTTACCTTCTTCGTATTCTTCTTTCCTTCTAAATGCAAGGCATACATTTTTGCTCTAAGCCTTACAAATTGGTCATGATGGAACTGTTGTTCTCGTCTTTCATAAGGCCAGGAACTTTTTTATTTGCGAGCGGAATACCGTATGCGTTGTCGCTCGAGTAATCGTTCATGTCAAATCTATTTATATCACATTTCATGACATCGTAGACGTCACATTCTACATAATATATGAGATTATCAGTGTAGATAATTTTATACTTTTATTATACGCGAAAGTACAGCGGTGTCATGTACTCGTGGTGAAATTCGTATAAATACGTCTTGGATATGTCGAGTATGCACCCACGTATATTGATTTGTCGAACTTAAGCTTACGCAGTTCTATCGCAACCAGATTCTCCGAAAAGACGTACAGTTCTGGAAGTTTGGTATCGCGATCATTGCCTTAATGCCGTATCTATCTGCCCATTTTGTTAATAATTTTACGTCGATGTGATCATGTACATTCTCCATGGTTTTGCCAAATATCGCATTATTTATAAGTTTATATAAATTTTTTCAAAATCATTTTTGGCCAAAGTTTTAAATTTTATGTTTGATTCTATATAATTGCGAAACCATGGAGATTGCGCGAATTGAAGTATATGGTGAACCTTTTGTGATACGAGCGAGTACACTGCTGCAGATTGCGATAATATGTAACGCTGCTTATTGCATGTTGCAAGGAGCTTGCGGGTGATTTCTCGCGTGTCGAACAGAATGGTAGGTTAGTGTGCTCGTCTTCAAGATGTTGCGGATACTCCACGTTCACATCAAGAATATAGTCTATTGGCTAACTAATCTAACGCGATGATCGTAAAATCAAAATTTTGCACGTTGTCGATCCATTGAAAATCGACGTAAAGTAATGTTGACACATTGTCCAGCCATATAGATTGTTGACACTATAGTATATCAAGTATAATGGCGATTTCGATGAATTGTATATATACAACAGCATGTATTTGTTGTTGGCTCGCGCGTACCTGTTTGAACACTAGCTCAGACCGCGTATACCGCGCTCGATAAATATGACCATGTCTGTGAGCAGTTCAAATTTTACACCAATATGTTTTAACATAGCATCCCATGTGAAGTCCGGTAAGGTGTAATAATATGCGGAGTCGAGCCTATAACTCGTAACGTAACTGTTGTAGAATTTTCGAACAACAAAACATCTGTTTTCAGATATAAGTCGCTTCACCGAGTATCCGGATGGAGAACTGCTTTCACACGTTAACGGCGTGCGCGTAAGTGTTCTTTGATACCGTGTCATTCGTCAATGAATTATAGAATGATACGCGAGGCGGTAAACACAGCTCCTCCAATTTTTCGACACAGTCAATGTACTCGTATGAAAAGACGCCCTTTCGCATCAAAATTGAAATTTTCTTCTGATAAATTAGAAAATTCGCATTGCAGTATCCGTAGCTTATCCTTACTGAGAAAAGATGCCAATTTCCAAACTTGAGACGAGAAATTTATCTGAATCTACAATATAAACTATAATTTTACGCAATTCTTTTTAATATTAGTATCGACATATTTAATAAACGAGATATATTTTTTTTTAATTATTGGAAGCAGATCAACACATCCTTCGTGATGGCAATTCTTTGATTACGAAATGCGCGTTGTAATCCGATAAATTGTGAAACACTACAGATATGCAACGCGAATCCTTATAATTTATATTACAATTTGAGTTTGCGGGATTTCTGTATTGTCTCGTTAAATGATCGCACGTCATTTGGTGCAAATGATTTCTCATATACGTGGCAATGCGTGATGCTGTTAAATTTTTGTCAATCGTCTCACGTGAAATCTGCTATGAGTATTAGCTGAAATAATATACTGTACACTGTGCGCAAAATTTCTGAGTTCTTCCGCAAATCACGCTATACAGTATTTATCACGGCGTAAATGATAGTCTTGCTAATTAAATGCGGGAGCGATTACGGTTAGCCATTTTACAGACTGACTTTCCGCAAAAATCTTCGTAGATATTTATATGACTATTGCAACTCATTGTCCGACGCGGGCGTCCGGTTGCGCTCAGTTACTTGCTACGTATGAAACACGCGTCGCTAATACGCGCATATCTCTTTCCTTCTCTCTCTCTCTCTCTCTCTCTCTCTCTCACTCATCTTGTAGAGATGTATATCTTCATACTATAATCGAGCTGGAAAAGAGGCAGAATAATACCATATCTGTGAATTCTGACAAGATTCTCACAAATCTAACAACGAATAATAATAAATTTTTGTCTGTCACGTTAATCATGTCACGTATCATCTTTACGCAAATCCACTCACATATATTTGATCGATTTACTAACAAATTTATCAGTTTGTTATTATAATATTAATCACTCGATTAACTCAAGAAAGAAACACATTACAATAATCAAAGATTTTTCTCCTTTTATAAATTGTATCATATATCAATACTTTCATAGATTTATTCACGGACTTGATTGATTTTGACATACGATGAATATTGTACTTATACAAGTAAATAATGCATTATTCCAGTCTTCTGTTGTTTATCAAATACAATTAAACGGTCTCTTCTTTTCCTGCGCTGTCTGTACATATGTTTGTTTCATTTCAATTTATTGCACCGTGTGCATCAATGCAGACAGTGCAGGAATAAAGAACAGATGTAAGGAAGATAAATGATACCTGATCTACAGCGTCGTGTGTGCAATCACGAACACACTCAGTACCAACTTAAACCGTTGACTTGTTGATATCGAGTAATCTCCGTGTCGAGTAATGTGTGTTGTGTATGTAATATTACACGCTCAAGTAATTTCAATTCATTGAATAACTAATCGATAGTATTTTATTATGATTAACTGTAATACGTATAATAAATTCGTCATTTACCATTCAAGTGCCTGTGTGACCGTATTGATTTGGAATTTGATCGTGATTATCATTTCCTTCTTTGAAGTACTTCTCAGTTGCCGAATAATTAATTGACAGTATTAATTAGCAGTGAGCCAATACATTTATTTATAAAAATCAGATAAATCCTTGAATGTATTGATACGTGATACAATTTACAAAAAAAAGAAAACTTTTAAATACAATTACTATGTGCAATATATTTCCTTCTTTCAAGCAATAATTTTCAGTCGCTGAATGATTAATCGGGAGTGATTCATCGATGTAATGTAAAAGATTCATATATAAAGATCAATCAAGTATGTGGATAAATCCATAAAAGTATTGATACGCGATACAATTTATAAAAGAAGGAAAACCTTTGATTATTGATTATAGTAATGTGTTTTTTTCTTGGATTAATTCTCAATCGCTTAATTAATTAATCGGTAATGAATAATTAATAACAAACTGATAAATTTGTTAGTAAATCGATCAAACGTGTGTGAGTGGATTTACGTAAAGATGATACGTGACAGATAAAAATTTATTATTGTTCGGTGTTGGATTTATGAGAATCTTGTCGGAATTCACAGACATGATATTATTCTAACTTTTTCCAGTTCAATTATGATAAAACATCTCTACAAGATGAAAGAGAAAGAAAGAGAGAGGGAGAAAGAGAAGGAGAGAAAGCGAGAGAGAGAGAGAGAGAGAGAGAGAGAGAGAGAGAAAGGAGGGGGATACGCACGTATTATCGTGATGAGCATTTCATACGTAGCAAGCACCTGATCGCAATCATGCGCCCGCGTCGGACAATGAGTTGTGACGCCCCTGCCTATCTTCCATACATCTGATCCATAATTCGCTAACTATTTTCTCTTATAATTCAAAAATTGAACTTTGGATAAAATTTTGACAAAGGAAAAAATGCCTTAGAATCACGTGAGACATACATATTATTTTAAAGACAAATATTTTTTCTAAGACACTCTGTATGTAAAAATAAATAAATATGGATTAACCGGCATTAACTCTGTGTTCTAAATTATTCTCTCTACTATTCTTTTCTATCTCTGCGTCATAGCGTTATGTTCGTATCATCGCGCTCAATAAATCGCACTGTTATTATTGCACAATGCGAATAATTATATAAGATATAATAAAATATAACATAATAAAAATAAATAAATAAATAAAATATTCCGCGAGAAGAGGATAGCAACGCATAAGAGATAGTAAATATGCATGATAGTAAATATAGCGCGCGGTGGGAACTGCGTTCGGCGGCGAGGACCAGATCGCACCCGAAGGCAAATTGCGCTCGGAAGCGGCGGATCGCGCTCAGCAGCCATTGACCTCGCATAACGTTATCATCGCGACGCAAGTTTCCACACACCTCCGCTATATAATTTCCAACACGGGGTATCCTCGTCCCCCGCGCACCGCAATGTCATCCCCGCGACGTCACCCACTGTGACGTCATCCCTGACATCCCCGTGACGTCATCCTCGTCCAATGACGTCATGCGCTATGACGTCACCCCCTCTTCTCCCGCGGATCACTCCCTACGGGAGGAGCGGGTACGATACCCCCTCCCCGCCCCTCAGAGTGAGCTCCTGGGTTAGAATCGATCTATCTACTTTACTAAGGTTCCTTTGGAAAATTTTCATCTTGCTGCGTCACTAGTATAGACTTTCACACCAGACGGAGGTAATTCTGACAAATATGTTTGCAAATGAGGTAGGATTTACTTTGATTTTGCTACTTCCGTTTAGGTATGTGCTCATGAGTCCCGTATTCTCTTGAAATTGTTTCTGCGTTTGAATCGAAACTGATTCCTTCTGCGTAATTATAAGTCAATTTGATAATAGGCTCGAAGGTTCCCTCCTAAGTTGATAATCCTATATGTAATTTCTTTGTATGAGAAGAGTTGAATGAAGTACGTCATAGAGAGTAGCAAATATTGCTTATTTCGGTCGATAATCTGAAGATACTAGTAGTATCTCGGCACTAAGCTACGCGTAGCGACGTCGTGACTATGCGAGCTAGCGAGTTGCAGATCAAGATTATCGAATCTCAATAAGGGTTGAACCGATCATTTCTAAATGTGCTCAATCGATTGCAACCGCTCAGGATATATGAAAGTGTTTTTATTTTTTCTCTACGTGCTCTACGTACGGAGATATTGTGACGCAAAATACAAATCTGAAACTTTTATTAAGAAAAAATTAAGAAATACGTCGTTGTCGCTACGGAGTAGGGATGTTCTTTTGGAATTTTTGGCGCAAGAGACAAATGTGGCGCTAGCAATGCATGATCACATCATACATTGTCAGTTAGCATTGCAAGCGTTGCGACGGTTCTAAGAATTTTACACATTCTACACTCTACAGAGATTATAAGTTGAAGTTATTGGTTGCGTTCAGCGAACTCAACAGTTGAGCGCTCGCTGTTATTGGTGTATTCCTTTAGATCCAATCAGCACTTGAAATGAATCTAGAAGAATTCATTAATAGCAGCGAGTGCTCACTCAACTGTTGAGTCCGCTGAACACAGCCATTGTTATGCGATCGCGGAGGAGTTGAATAAGTGTGATTGTAGCTAAAGCTATATTATATATAACATTGGGTTACCTCAAATATTGATAAAAATATTTTAGTTGATGTATTTTCGCGTAATTAAATGTCTAGGTTATCCACATAATATCAAAATGTCTGAGGAACTGTGACCACATTTGTATAACACCCTTAATCGGATTTAATAACAGTGATAAAAATACATTCAATCGATGCATAAAAATAAATAAAAGTTTTCGCATAAAAATAAGTAAAAAGTTGACAAAAAAAGTATCGCTCCGCCTCATGAACTATGAATTAGTCATTGAAATCGATGACTATTCAGGTTAAGAAGTTGATCACAGCGATGAAATATTACGATGCCAGCATACATTGCAAAATTTTCATTTCCCTGCTTTAGGGCCAATGTTCATAATCAGATCTTATATTCAATATCATCTTAAATACGGTTTTAAGAAGTCCCGAATCAGAGGGTACATTAGTGTCTTAAAACATTATTTAAGATGCTAGAAATAAGAATCGGCTATGAATATCGGCCTAGATCTACCTCGTATTGATCCCGCATTCGTAAGTTCCGCTCAATGCGACATAGGAAAATGAATTCCTGCGGATTAGAAATCACATTGCTACTTTGTGTATTCATTTTAATTTTGATTTTCATCTTTCTGTATATTATATATACGACATTCATGTTCCGATATTGACTTCTATATTTATCTGGAGACTTAATTAATTACCTTTAGGATTATTCAGATTCCCACCCTAGTGCTACTCAGGTATCACTCTTTCTTGTTATCCATCGAATGTTAAACAAGAATGACATAGCATTCGAAAAACATCCAGATGGGAATCCGAGCACGCCTTAGCATGTTGATTAAGATTCTGCGCACAATAGAAGGAATAAGGAATTAGGAATAATGAATAAACGATTTCAACCTATTAGAAACCGCGTATTCTGATGTGTTCGATTTCTAATAGGTTGTTTATTTTTTATTCCAAATTTCTTATTCCTTTTATTGTGCGCAAAGGTATAACTTGTGCTTATAGGAGATAGTTTTCTCTGTTTAATTAACTTAATGAAGTTAGTTTTTGATGAATATGTTGTACATGTACAGCTGACAGAAAGGTTGGCACACTTTTTTCGATGGGTTTCGGAACGCAGCATGCTCTCCGAGTAATTGATTCTTACTCATGGATCTATAAATATCCAATCGTTCGGTGAGCAAGCTGCATTCTGAAACTCGAAAAAAAATGTTCCAACCTTTCTGACCGAATGTACATGCAAGCATCGAATCTGCAAAAAAAAATAAGGCTGCAGCACAGATTTTTGCATGACGTATAGGGCGTATAGGGTATATAAATATGAAACCGGAATTTTTTTATAGAAAATACACGTTCATTGCATGAAAATGATAAAAAATATTTTATTCAAAGTATTGCCCATCGGTAGCTATACATTTTTTCCACCTGTTTGACAATTTGTGTTACGCCAAAAAAATTGTTGCTCTTTTGAGCCAAACCAGTCATCTAGCCATTTTCGTACATTTTCGTACATCTTCGTAAGAAGTAAAGCGCTGCTGAGCAAGCGTGTCCCATCGATGATAATCGGACGGAGCCAAGTCTGGTGAATAAGCCACATGTGAAAGTATTTCTCAACCAAATGCCTCAATCGTTTCCTTGACCAGTTTTGCTGTGTGTGATGGTGCATTGTCATGAAGCAAAATCACTTTGCTTGCCTTTTTTGATATTCCGGTCGTTTTTCACACAAAGCTTGATTCAAATTGATCATTTGTTGTCGATAGCGTTCAGTATTAACGGTTTCGCCAGGTTTTAGCAGCTCATAATAGATCACATCTTTCTGATCTCACCAAACACAGAGCATTGTCTTTCGCCCATAGCGATTTGGCCTTGCAGTCGATGTCGATGGTTCACCTGGAGTTACCCATGATCTTTTACGCTTAGGATTCTCAAAATATATCCATTTTTCATCACCAGTCACAATTCGATGGAGAAATGACTTTCTTTTGTACCTGGTGAGCAGCATTTCGCAAGTGGTTTTTCGGTTTTCCTGCTGTCTTTCATTCAGTTCATGTGGAACCCGTTTTCCCCCATCTTCTGGATCTTTCCCATGGATTTCAAACGTATGGAGACGGCTTCTCGTGTTACATTCAATTGATCCGCGAGTTGTTGTTGAGTTTGAGCGTCATCCTCATCCAACAATGCTTGCAATTCGCTGTCTTCAAACTTTTTCGGTGGTTTTCCACGTTCTTCG
>Ga0157364_1002060_pt1 | contig 18172 bp, 16 predicted proteins | sample AttsexASBM2_FD_111476 | JGI IMG/M metagenome (GOLD analysis project Ga0157364, IMG submission 111476) | Fungus gardens microbial communities from leaf cutter ant in Ribeirão Preto, State of São Paulo, Brazil - Atta sexdens ASBM2 | ecosystem: Host-associated > Fungi > Mycelium > Unclassified ...
GACTTTTACAACAACAAAATGAGGACTTCTAGAGATGACAACTATTCTAAATACTACTAAGGATACATTTCAATTTGGCAGAACAGTGCTGACATAACCAGAGAATAATAGTGACTAAGTAGTCAGAAACCTAGATAGAAGTATCTAAAAGAATTACTAAGAAAGAGAAAGAGCTCATAACAGTGATGACTAGAGCAGGATAGTATTAGAATCTTAAGGATTGCAACTTGAAGTTTGATAATAAGAAGTGGTAATCTGATGTCAAGCATAATTTATACTAAGAGGCAAAAGCTTATGGGGTTGGCTTGGAGTTGTAATAGATATGGAAATCTGTACTAAGTACATAGTGATGTAGGCTTACCAAAACAACCTTGGCTTCAGCTTATATATTGTACTGTCTATCTGCTATATGGATGTTGTTACAAACTTTATTCAGCATTTTCATAACTAGTAGATTAATTTTTACAAACCAAGTTGCACTAGAAAGCCCCAAATGATGGTTATCTGCACATATATGGAATGTATATAAGTGACAATAGATTACTAAGATATCAGACCATTAGTAACTACAAGTTTGATTGGCTATTATCTCAGAAACAACTAAACAGATTCCCACAATCAAAGGTGCATTGGAAAACAGTTATTAAACAGTTTCTAATAATATAGTACATCATTTATATATCAGTATTTATAGAGATACATATATATTAATATAGTGACATAATTAGTTATATTTTAAAATTGGCCTAACATCTGCTATGACAGATGATAGCTCTACCAAGTATCAGTTTTGATCATGTGGTGGAAACAGCTTGTACACAAACCATGATTATTTTGTATAAATACTTCTGTATCTGAGGATTAGACCTCAGACTTAACAACATCAGTTTTGATCAATAATTATCAATAATTATCTCTTATTATCATTGTCATCATTATTGAACTTCTAAATTCCTTCTAAATCTCTGAGAGTATACCCAAGATTTAGATATCACAAACAAGTGAATAGTTCATTTTGTAATATATGTGACTTCAGAAGATGGAATAAATTATCAGACTAGTAAATTACAGTATAACTAGTCTTATATACAAGTATAAATTATAGGAGATATTCAGAGATTTCAAAGTATAGCTTTAAGTGGAAGTTTGAGTGGTAAGATACTGAAAGAGATTGATAGAAAAATTCTACTATGTGTTAGGTGTAGTTCATACCAGAGAGCAAAAGTTAGCAAGGTTGGTTTGGAGATACATAGAGTATGTAAAACTCTTTGCTAGGAGCTCAATGATATAGACTTGTTAAAACAATCTTGGGTTTAGCTTATATACTACATTACCTGTTTGTTGCATGATTACAATTTCTGGGAATTGGATGAAGTCTGAAAAAAGGGTGAGTACTGATATTGGTGTGTTAGCATTGAATACTAGGGATTGAGCTCAATAAAAGTTTATCTTCATTGATTATCAGACTAGCAAATTGCAGTGTAACTACTAGTCTTATATACAAGTTAGATAGTTAGGAAATGCTCAGAGGTTTCAATATACAGCCTCAAGTTGAGGTTTCAGTGGTGAAACATTAACAGGGGTTGGATAGAAGAACTCTGCCAGAGAAGACTGAGTTTTATAGGAGTATCCCTATTGTAGAAGACTGGATACCTAAGTTGTTGCATTAATACTACAGGAATATGTTGCAAGAAGGATGGCTGTCATAGAAGACAGGCTTGTGTTAGAGATGTTATAATAACAACACCACCATGAAGATGTATCTTTGGAATGAGTAGATTTGACATATAACACCATGAAATACTGAGTTTAATAGAAGTATCTCTATTATAAAAGACCAAGTACTTGAGGAGTTCAGAATTGATTATAATACTGCTACAGAGGATATATTATAAAAGTAAAGCTATTATGGAAAACAGGCTTTTATTGGGAATTAAATAAGACATCACTACCATAGATGACAGTCTTTGGAATGAGTGAACTTAGCATATAATATCTAAGGAGGACTACAGGATTCAGTAGAGAAGAAGTGTTGACTATAAAGAGATGGAAAGACCATAGAGCTCAGTAGTGCTTAGATGCTTGAACTTTGATTAAAGATAGGTCCTTTGACAGTTATAGCTTTATAGTAGGTTAGATATGTACAGACCAAATCTTAAAGGTATATGAAGTAAACTACTCTACAGTAGGAATTCTATCAAGTGTGTTACTCAATGTATAAGTATGCTTTTGCCTTAATATTTAGGTCTAAGTGATAATATCAAAGGAGTCAAGAATATTCAGAATTTTTCAAAACTTGCCAATTACTATAGGTATCAAGTTCACAAACAATGGACTTAATGTTTTCTCTATTTTACTTTTCATTTTTATTTTCATTCTGTTTTATTTTCTATTTTTAGAACAACTAGGGTTAGAACTGATCGGTCACGCTGTCACATCAGTCACAAAATGATGGCATAGTCACAAGATAGGTCATGAGACTTGGGAGAATTTAGTAGAAAATTCGAGAACAAATGACGTCATACAATATGGACACCACATATTGGCCTCATGAACTACACATGGTTGTTTAGGGTAGGGTGCACAGTAGTTAGCATGGACCATCTGTAGGACTATATAAGATAGACTAGTTTGCAGAAGAGTTCTCTATCGAGTTCTCTTGTGTTACTCAATACAAGAGTTGTTCTATTATCCGACTCTAAGAGTTTTAGTCCATAACAATAGGTAGTTTAACAATAGGTAGTTTGTCCAAGATTTTATATCTATAGCTGATGCCATTAGTAACTATAAAAGTTTCATTGGCTATTATCTTATGAACAGCTAGATGGATTTACATGATTAAACTTGCTTTAGAAAGTGCTCATTAATCCATTTCTGATGATATATGATATATTCCAAAACAATAAGTATTGATAGAGATACAAGCATATCAATATAGTGACATAATTAGTTATCTTCTAAAATTAGCCTGACATCTGCTATGATAGATAACAGCCCCCATCAGGTATGAGTTTTGATTATGTGATAGAAATAGCTTGTATACAGACCATTACTATTTTGTATATATACCTTTGTGTCTAAGAATTAGACCTTAGAATTAGACCTCAGACTTAACAACATCAATTATCATCAATTATCATCATTCTTTATTCTTTATTATTTGTATTGATCTTAATCATCATTATCATCATTATTGAACTTCTGAATTACTCCTAAACCTCTGAGAGTGCACCCAAGGTTCAGATATCACAAATAAGTGAGTAGTTTATTTTGTGATACCCACAAGATACTTTGCTTATAAGTTTACTTAGTGTACTATTGACCATTTTGGTTAGTAGTTACCACAACATTGATATAACAGATCTATTCTAATATATTAGAATTATGTTTATATAAGCAAGAAATGATAATACTTTAGTAGTTAAGAACAATTCAGAATGAAGAGACCAAATTAAAATAGAGCTAGAGTGCTTAGCACATACTTCCAAAGTATGAGAAAGTAGATGGGTAGATGAGTGAAGATATGGAAAAAAATCATGGAATATGAATCAGCCAAAAAATGTAAAAGATAAAAGTCTTAGAAGAGCCAGTTCCCTTATAATAGATATTATAATTATATTTGTCAAGATTTAATTTTATCTTGAAGTATGTATCTAGAACAAAAATGAGAAAAGCAGATAGTTTAAGTAAGAGACCAAACTGAAAAGTAGGAGTAGAAAATGACAATAAAAATCAGAAATTAATAAAAGAGAAATAGGTTTAAAAATTAGTAGAAGTAGTAGTAAAAGAACCAGAAGTAGATATAGAAGAAAAAATAAAAAAATCTAGAGGAAAGAATAAAAAGATAGTTAAAGTAGTAGAAGAAATAAAAATGGTAGGAATAAAGAAGTTAGGAGGTGATGAGTAACAGCTAGATGGAGAATTGGTAATGAAGAAAGAAAAGATATATATACTAAAGAATGAGAAGTTAAGAGTTAGAGTTCTGGATACAATATAATATATATATACTAGACTAATAGTCTATATACAACTACATTTATCTTATCTTAAAGACTCTATGTTATATATAAGATTGTGTTATGACTTAGGTCCTTGAGTAAACACAAAAGAACTTGATAGAGTTCCAAGTACAAAATTATGAACAGTAGACTTTATTTTTCCTTATCTCTTTTCTTTTTTCATTTTTATTTCCATTTTATTTAGGGTTAGGGTTTAGCATGACATTATGGTCACATGATACTGTCATAGCCATGTGGTCATGATAAAAGGACATAAAAGATTCTAATATGATGATATTATCTAGCATATTTAACACATATTGACCTTAAGACAAATACATGGTCATTTAGGGTAGGCTAAAGTAGGAGAGCACAGACCATGGGCTTTTAGTATATAAGGTAGACAATCTTGTACAGAGTTCTCTATTGAGTTCTCTTGTGTTAATCCTAATACAAGGTTTTCTTTTTTGATCAACTCTAAGATCACTAAATTGTAACAAAAATAGTCTATTTTATATACTACAGACTGTGGTCTATATGTATACCACAACTAACCTACTCTAAAGTCCATGTGTTTTTTATAAGGTCAACATGTTATTGCTATATTATATGATATTACCTATTCCAGAACCTTTTACAACCTTCTCTATGTCACATCACACCCTTTGTCTAAGTCCAAAATGATAAAAATGAAAATGAAACTCAAAATAAAATAAAAATAAATGAAAAGGAAAATAAATAAAACTAAGTCTAATATTCACAAATCTAACACTATACTTGTTCATATACAGATCAACTTCTTGTGTTTCATTCCTAAGCAACTCATCATCTAGACTCCCAGTCATCTCATATTCAAGAAACTATCTCTATAATATATCTCCTATACTATCATTACTCTAGCCACAGTTCCAACTATAGACTTAATACTTAAAAGCCAAGTAGATACTCTATAGTCTCTAGTCTGGAAATCAACTAAGAATTGCCTGAAGCTTATATTCTTGCTTCTCCAACTAATTTATTAATTAGTCCTTCTCTCATACTTTGGTACCTGAAATTACAACTATGCAATAGATAGTGGCACAATACACAAGTTAAGGCCTTGGTTATCATCTGAGATTATGTTGCAAATCCATGGATAAGCTTCCTAACTTGATCTGTAACCTGGTATTATGCCAGAAAATACTTTTTTGCAAAATAATATACTCTTATATGGTTTTTAAGCATTTTAAGACCTCTTTGAAGGTATTAGCAAGAAGACTTTATGCTCCTAGATAATGCCTCAGGCTCTCTCAAGTTGGTATCTACTCAAGAGATGGTGTGGTAGCCATTACACAAACTAGACTTCAGACTTGAAGTCTATTAGAACAAACTTAGCAAAGTGTTGTGAAATGCCTAGTTATATGATGCTTTAGCTTTTATGTGCACAGAGATTACTTGGTAATGACAGAAACATGCTATAATATGGTTCTCTGGAGAAATATAGAGAATAGAATGTTACCCACTCATGAAAGGGATAGGAATACTAGAATCATACTATAAAGGCTGGGAAATGACTTATAAGTAGAAGCAACTGGTAAAAATACTGGAAAAGGAAAGAATCAGCACTCACAAGCAGGAAAGAGGCATTAGGCTAATTTTAGGTTGCAAATAGAGAGAGAACCATATGCTCTTGAGACCTCAGAAGTCTTTCTTATCATTTCAGTCTCTATTCTCTACATCTTTAGACTAATACATAAGTCACAAGTGAAGGGAGGCAAAAGGAAGAACTCCTATCCAAATTCCCCTACTTATGAGTAGTTTAATCACTATTTTCTTGAGTGAGCATTATTAGTACCTACTTTTACTTTTAGGCAAGTTTTGGAAAGTTCTATTAGCCTTGGAAAGGCTGGCATGGTAAGTATTTGTTGGTATCATCAGTCATAAGGTTTGACTTGAGGGATGCCTTCAGGGTGCATTACCTAAGATAGATAGTGTTGTGATAGGATCTGAAAGAGCTATACAATCTATTCACTAGATTTTTCAAGGAAGCTTGTTACATAGTGTAAGGTTCACTGTTTAGGAGTGTGTTATCAAAGGAAAGCATTTGCAAGCAGATGTTGTTCATATATTTCTTTTAATATTCTTGATACTAATATTATTCCCCTTGAATTCCTTAGTGTACAGTTAAGGGCTAGTGTTGCATAGTTTTTGTTGTACCTTAGTATAATCTCTTTTTTACCTAATCTCTGTTACTGAATACTTTGACCAACACTATGGATAATCACATCTGTTCCCAGATAAGTTTCCATACTTGATCCAATTCTTTTCCATGTGACTGATTATGAATATCTGCTTGAAATAAGAACTGCCTACTTAATAAGCAGGGAAGTTAATAGCAAATGAAGTACTAGAGAAATTATGAATATATCTAATGGTTGAATTTGTCACAAAGTTGCTGTTAGTAGTAGGAAAAGATGCAATTTCAGTAGTATGTAATAGGTTGTCCAAGATGGCACATTTTATGGCAACAACTGAAGAGACATCAGCAAATATTAGCAAGATTTTTCAGAGATAATGTGTGAAGGTTGCATAGACTACCAGAGAGTGTGATATTAGATTAAGAACCACAGTTTGTGGTAGAATTGGCCAAAGAACTGAATAGAATGTTGGGAATTGAGACAAATTTTTCAACATTCATTCATCCACAAACAAATAGACAAACTGAGTATATGAATCAAGAACTGGAACAGTACTCATGGTTCTTTATGGATCATAGACAAAAAAATTGACCAGAATGGTTAGTGACAGCTGAATTTACAGTTAAAAATAAAATATATTCAGCAACTAAAGTATCTCTATGGCAAATTATGGTAGAGAATTGAGAATAGGAGCAGATATTAGAAGAAAAGAGAAAGTGACAGAGTTTGCAAAAAGAACAAAGAAGGTTCTGGAGGAAGTAGAAGTGATGTTGAGAAAAGTATAGGAGAAAATGAAGATAAGGAGAGAAAAGAAGCTAAGAAATAGAAGAAGAGGGATAAGGTGATGTTAAGTACAAAAGATTTGGCATTCAAGAAAAGGCCAGTAAAAAAGATGGTAGTATTCACCAATGTAGTCAAACTAAGACTACTAACTTTAATGAGAATTCACCTGGTTGTGAATGTCAGTTGAGTGATAAGACATAAAGAAAAAATATTAAATAAAATGTATTACAACTCAAAGATCTTAGAGTTAATTAATGAATAGAATCTTGTATTAGAGTTAATACAAGAGAACTCAATAGAGAACTCTGTATAAGATTGTCTACCTTATATACTAAACTACCATAGTCCATGCTACTACTTCTCTAGCCTACCCTAAACAACTGTGTGCTCACCTTAAGGTCAATATATGTTATACATGTTATATAATATTATCTTTCCAGAACCTTCTATTCTATTCCATATAACTATTACTATGACCATGTCATCTGATGTGACTGATGTGTAACAGTGTGATCATGACATTACTCTAACCCTAACCCTAGATTCAAATAATAAAAATAAAAGGAAAAAAAAGAAAATTAAACAAAGAAACTAGTGGCTAAGTTTTGTATGTCTGACACAAAAAGCACCACCACAACAGGTCCCAACTAGACCTGCTCTGATGAAAGGAGTGGAGAGAATGAATGTGGTTATAGTACACCCTAATCAAAGGGCAGGGTTTGCTCAATGCAACTCATATGCTATGGATGTAGACAGGAGGAACAGGAATTGTTATTACTATGGGGGGTTTGGACATTTGGCCAGAAACTGCAAGAATAAGAGCATAGGGAACAGAATTGAGGAAGGAAGAAGACTGGAATATGGGAATAGGAGAATGATTGAGAAAGGAAATAGACAGAACAATGGTAATTTAAATAGAGATAGAGATTTAATAGTCCTCAATTAGGTCTCAGCAATAGTAATGGGTTTATAATGCTCACAAGGACAACAGATAATACATCTTGCTGCAACCTAGACAATAGGAACATGTTAAGAGAAGTAATAGTAAGAATTGGATTAGAAGGAATTGATACACAAGAAGGAGTAACAGTAGAGGCATTGTTAGATAGTGGGACTATAGGACTAGTGATAAGTTTGGAGTTTACAAGGAAACAAGGGTTTAAATTTAAAAAAATAGAAAATTCTATATACATAAGAAATATAGATGGAACATTCAACAAGAAGGGACCAATTTAAAATACTGTGGAGATCAATATTTATTATTAAGAACATAGGGAGAAGACAGAGATAAATGTAATCAGAGGACAGAAGTGGAATGTGATTTTGGGAATGCCATGGCTAGCTCACTACAATCCTGAGATTGACTAGAGAACGGGAGAGGTAAAGATGACCAGGTGTCCTGAGAAAAATGTGGGAAGCAGTAGAGACCAAAGCAGGGAAATTCAGGGTGGCAGAAACAGAAGAAAGAAGAGAAGAAAGAAGAAGCAGAAAAGAAATAAGAAGAAAGAAAAGAAAAAACCAAAGAAAGAAAGAAAGATAGAAGTCAAAAAAGTAGCAGAAGAATGGAATATTTGGGATGAGGAGGAAGAAGCAGTGAAGTTAGAAGAAGAAGCTAGAAAGTTGGTCCCAGGAAGATTCCATAAGTGGATCTATGTCTTTGGAAAGAAAGCAAGTGAACAGATGTATACCAGGAAACTTTGGGATTATGTGATAGATATAAAAGAAGGGATTGTGCCAAGGAAGAGGAAGGTGTACCTGTTGTTGAGAGAAGAAAGGGAAAAGGTGCATGAATTCATATCTAAACAATTGAGGAAAGGGTATATCAGACCCTCAAAATTGCCTCAGACAGTACCAGTATTTTTCATAGGCAAGAAGGATAGTAAAAAGTGAATGGTTCAGGACTATAGGTATCTTAATGAATGGACTGTAAAAAATAATTATTCTTTATCTCTGATTTTTGACATAGTAGAAAATATCAGTACAAAAAAAGTATTTACAAAAATAGACTTGAGATAGGGTTACAATAATGTATGAATAAAGGAAGAAGATGAGTGGAAGGCAATGTTTACAATAATAGAAGGGTTATTTGAGCCAACAGTAATATTTTTTGGACTTACCAATTTACCAGCAACATTCCAGACCATGATGAATGAAATCCTGTAAGATCTCATCAATACTGGCAAAATGGTAAGTTTCATCAATAATGTAATTATCGGCACAGAGATAGAAGAAGGACATGATGAGTTGGTGGAAGAAGTGGTAAAGAGATTAGCAGAGAATGATTTATATATGAAGCAGGAGAAGTGTAAGTAGAAGGTTAGAGAAGTAGGATTATTAGGAGTTGTAATAGGACCAGAAGGAATTAAGATGAAAGAGGACAAGATAAAAGGTATTCTGGATTGGCCAATACCAAAGTGTGTCAAGAATGTACAAAAGTTCTTGGAATTGGCAAACTACTATTGCTCATTTATCAAAGACTTTGCATCCATAGCTAGACCATTACACAACATGGTGAAGAAAGATCAGAAGTTAGAATGGACAGAGCAGCAGGAAGAGGTGTTTAAGAAGTTGAAAGAGAGGTTCATGAAAGAACCGGTGTTAGCAGCACTAGACTTAGATTAAAAAATGAGAATGGAAGTTAACATATCAGATTATGCTATAGGAGGGGTATTATCTATGGAATGTGGAGATGGGAAGTGGCAACCAGTAGCTTTTCTCTCAAAATCTCTAAATGAAACTGAGAGAAACTATGAGATTTATGATAAGAAAATATTAGCAGTAATAAGGGAGTCAGAAAACTGGCAAATACAGTATTTACTGGAAGGTGCCAAGTACAGGTTTAAGGTCTGGATAGACCATAAGAATCTGGAATATTTTATAAAGGCATAGAAGTTGAATTGCAGACAAGCTTATTAGGCCTTATACTTGTCAAGATTCGATTTTATACTGAAGCATGTTCCAGGCACAAAAATGGAGAAGGCAGATGGACTTAGTAGACAACTGGACTGAAAAGTAGATGTAGAAAAGGATAACGAAAATCAAGTGTTTATTAAGAACTGCTGGTTATATAATTTATATGAGGTAGTAATAGATGGACCAGAAGTAGAGATAGTAGAAAAGCTAGGAATAAGGATAAAGAGGCAATTAGAGTAGTAGAAGAGATGAAAAAGGCAGGGGTAAAGATGTTGCAAGGGAAGGAGTGGTAGATAGAAGGAGAGTTAGTGTAAAAGAAAGGAAAATTGTATATGCTAAAGAATGAGGAGCTAAGAGCAGAGATAATCTGGTTGCATCATGATATACTGATAGCTGAACATGGAGGAAAATGGAAGATGATGGAGTTGGTGACAAGGAAACATTGATAGCTAGGTGTGACCAAAAATATATGGAGGGTTGTGATATGTGTCAGAGGATGAAGAATAGGATAGAGATGCCAATGAGAAAGTTGAAGTTGAGCAAGGTTCTAGAGAAGTTGTGGACACATCTGATAGTGAACTTTATCACTAAGTTACTGTTAGTAGCTGAGAAAGATACAATCTTAGTAGTCTGTGATAGATTGTCCAAGATGACACATTTTGTGACAACAACAGAAGAAATATCAGCAGAAGGATTAGCAAAACTGTTTAGAGACAATGTGTGAAAGTTGCATGGGCTGCCAGAGAGTATAGTGTCAGACAGGGGACTACAGTTTGCAGCAGAGATGATGAGAGAGTTGAATAGTATATTGAGGATTGAAATGAAGTTGTCAACAGCTTTCCATACACAAACAGATGGTCAGATGGAGAGGATGAATCAGAAGTTAGAATAGTACCTGAGATTCTTTGTAGATTACAGACAAAAGAATTGGCCAGAATGGTTGGCATCAGCAGAGTTTGCAGTCAACAACAAGACACATTTGACAACTAAAGTGTCTCTGTTTATGGAAAACTACAGAAGAGAAATGAGAATAGGAGTAGATTTGAGAAGGAAAGGGAAGATAGAGAAGACAACAGAGTTTGTTGAAAAAATGAGAAAAGTGCAGAAAGAGGCTAAGATGGCATTAATGAGAGCACAGGAGGAAATGAAGAGACAAGTGAATAGAGAAAGAAAGGAAGCTGAAGTATGGAAGGTTAGAAATAAGGTCATGTTGAGTACAAAAGACTTAGTATTCAAAGAATGACCAGCAAGGAAATTAGTGGATTGATATGTAGGTCCATATATTATTGATGAGGTAGTATTGACCAATACAGTCAAATTATGACTGCCCACTTCACTGAGAATCTATCTGGTAGTGAATGTCAGTTGGGTAGTACAATATAGAGATCAAGTAGAGGGGCAAAAGAAAGAAGAGGTGAAACCAATAAAGGTAAAAGGAGTTGAGGAGTAAGAAGTAGAGAGGATATTGAATAAACAAAAAGTGAAGGGAGTTGTAAAGTACTTAGTGTGATGGAAGGGGTTTATGGTAGAGCATGATAGCTAGGAGAAATAAGAGGATTTAAAAAATACAAAAGAATTAGTGGCAGAATTCAAAAGAAAGATGAGCATAGAGATAAGGAGGCAGGAGAAACTAGATATAGTAGAAGAAAACTTTAGGAAGGGAGAATTGCCAGGGAAATATATAGCAAAGATGTTGTATGAGTGGGATAATGGAAGATTTGAGAACAAATATTTAAAGAAGTTGGAGAGGAATTGGCAAAGATGGAAGAGAAAGAGCAGTAACACAAGTTCCTCTAGGAGTAGGAGCCTTGAAGGGGGGGTAATGTCAGATATATAAAGTTTAGACACTAGTTTTTTCATTTAATGTTCTTTTTCTTTTTCTTTTTTCCTTTTTATATCTTTATTTTTAGAATCTAGGGTTATGGTTAAAGTGACATCATGATCATACTATCACACATCAGTCACATCATATGACACAGTCACAGTAATGGTTACATAGAACAGGGTAAAAGATTTAAGAACAATGATGTCATACAACATGTACAATGCATATTAACCTCATGGCTGATACATAGTCTTTAGGGCAGACTAGAAATAGTTGAGCATGAACCAGTAGTAGTTAGTATATAAAGATAGATATATTGTACTAAGGACTCCATCGAGTTTTCTTGTGTTAATCCTAATACAAGGTTTCTTTCTTTGATCAACCCTAAGATCATTAAATCATAACAAGTGGTTGCTATAACAATGTGTAGCATGTAAGCTGAAGCTAAAGGTCATTTTGACATTTATATTCTATATCTAAATAATGTATACTGTCAAAATCAAAGATGATGGACTTATGCCTTTTTTATTTCTTTTCTCTTATTTAAGTTTCTTTTATTTTGTTATAATCTCAAGATTTTAGAGTGAGTCCAGAAAAGGAATCTTGTATAAGATTATATAAGAGAACTCAATAGAGAATTCAGTACAAAATTATCTACCTTATATACCAAACACTAATGGTCTGTGCCCTACTACTTCAGCTGACCTTAAATGACTATATATTTTTCTTAAGGTTAATATATGTTAAACATGTTGTATGATATCATCCTTCCAGAATCTTCTATGCTCTTCTATTGTGACATGTGATCATGTGACATTGTGACAGTGACATCACACTAAACCCTAACCCTAAGTTCCAAAAAAATAAAAGGAAATACAAATAAGAAAGAAAATAAAAATAAGTAAAGTCCATCACTTTCAGCTCTAATATATTTTTATTTTGACTCTTCTATCTTTTTTCTTTTCTTTTAGACATAAAAGAGAGAACTATGTGATATCATAAATGACTGTCACAACAGTCACAGTAATATAACAAGGTATGACATCTGTCACAGTCACAACATCCTGTAATGCATCAGAAGAGCAATATTATATATCATAAAGAAATAGTAACTTTATTTACATAACTCATAGCATTTAGGGTAGGCTGAATGTAAGTGTACACAAACTACATACCAGAGATATATAAGGTAAACACACTTGTACTAGAAACTCTACCAAGTTCTTTTATATTAAATAATATAAGTTTCTTTCTTTAACTAAACACTTAGTCTTAAGTCGTAACACATACTTGCTAATCTGACTTCTGGAAGCTTACTAATATATCTTGGATAACAAGGTGTGAACTATATCTAACATTTATTCAGATTCCTGATTATCTACATACTATCATTCTTATATTAGCTTAGCATTGTTCTGTTAGGTTGTAATATACTATAGAATATTTAGGATAGTAGCTATCTTTAGCAAACCTTATTCTGTTCTCTTAGGTTTTCCTGAATGTTGGTTGTATTTAATATATTGGACTTTATAATATATGCTTAGGTTTTCCTGAAGATAAACTCTATATAGCCCTGCAGACTTCACTTAGTTACTCTAATATTTTCTATAGTTCTATCTGTCACTAGTTATTCACATTTGTCTTCTGTCTTGTTATATATTGCCTACCATTCACTCATCTTCTCTTATTAATTGGTAAGCTGCTACTACTTCTTGTCTAAATTTCTATTGTTTCTAGCTATCTCTGATTATATTGGTGTAATTATTCTATAGTTAGATCATAAATATTCTGTCTGATCAGTATAGACTACTTATCAGATAAGGAACATGTCTGGAAGAGAAAACTATCTATGGGAAAATTATGGAAGATGTTGGAAGAATGTGGGAACATTATATGTGTTGTGGCAACCACTAATCAAAATGATTAATAGTATACTAAGTAGTCTTATAATAGTCTTGTGGAAATCACAAGAGAACTCAATAAGGAGTCCCCAATGTATCTCTACACTATGAATACTACTTACAACATGGTCTATGTTAATGATAAATAACCCTACTCTAAGATTCATGCATCATCTATGAGTTTACTATAAGGTTAACATATTATAGATATATGCCTTAACATCATTTCTTCTAGTCCTTTCCACAATGTCCTAGGCCTATGACATAATGTCATGTTATTTGTCATGTGACTACAGTCACATAATTCTTCATTGTCCAAGTAAATAAAATAAAAGAAATAGAAAAGAGAATCAAAATAAAATATAAGGGTTCAAGCATACCATAACAATATGACATGTGCAAATACAGATCTTGGGTGACCTTGGTTTCAGCAGATGTGCTGCATCTCTGCATACCATGACAGTTATATTTAGGAAGAGAATATTAACAGGAAAAGGAACATGGAGAAAGTCAGACTTCTAAGCATGGGCACTCAGAACAATGCACTATACTAGTTGATTTTTAAGTTAAGGAACTATAGAGTATCTACATATCTTAAATACTAGTACTAAGACTATCCAAGGATTGAAGGAGATAGATAACTACTCTGAGTACACTAAAATTCTTAGAAATGGAGTCTGGAGTTCCATGGTGATTATGAGAAACCATGTGATCAGTAATAGAGTGATCAGTCATGAGAAGAAACCAGGTAGATCTATACCAAAAGAGGATGAGTAAGTATGAAGAAAAAGATACTCTCTTTCATAAATGTCCTAAGCAGATTGGATGTTAGAGAAATATTATCCATGATGTAATTAGATAAATTGGATGCATTCAGATGGGTATGTGACACTACTAGAGTATTTAGGATAGTCCTTGTCTCTAGAAAATCTCATTCTATTCTCTTAGATCCTTTCTGGAGTTTTAAAGCATCTTCTGTATACTACTCATCTGCCTTTCAAGGATTCACTATAGGTTTCAGATATTAATCTGGAGTTTTGATTTTATTGTTCTCTTACATCTACCTTCTTCTCAAGATTGCTATGACTTAAAGCAAGCAGTATAGATTGAAACTTGATACTTTGGAAGTCTATTGCTTGAATGAATTGTAGGGCTTGGGGGTTGAGGTGATAGAACTCTGCTGCCCTATCTGGTATGAATATTTCTGAGGTATTCTCTTAAGAGTTTTCTTTCAAGCCAAATTCCTTCCATTTGATCAAGTACTGATATCTTTTGTGATGCCAATAGCTGTCCAGTATCTTCTCTACCTCCTACTCTTCTTATCTGTTGATGACAATAGGGTCTAGAGAGGGCTTTGAATGTCTTCTAGGTATGAGATCTTTGGGTGCAGCAGTGAGCTTAATGATATGGAACACTGGATATAGTCTATGCAGTGTAGGAAAGAGTTTCAAGCAGTACAATATAGGTCCTGCTTATTTCTCTACCATATATAGTCCCAGTTGGTGATACAATAACTTAGTGGAGAAGTGTGTAATATAAGTATCTGAGGAGTTTAGAAACATCTTATCACTAAGTTCGAACACTGGTGTATGCATATAATATTGATTGTAGTATCTGGCCATATCATTACAGGCTTTCTAAACAGTGGACTTGGCTTCCTCAAGTGTGGATTTTATCCTCTCCACAAATTTAGAGATGCTTTTCAGTTTGGACTTCTGTTGGTATGACTTGAAGCTCATGCATGGGAATCATCTAGTGTTAAAAAGAAAAGACAGCTACTATGTCAAGGAATGCACATGGTTGTTATGCTGAAACTCTACTATGGAGAGAAGGTCATACCAATCACTTTGCCTTTTGTTCACAAAGGTCCAGAGGTACTAGTCTAGCTTCTGGTTCACTTGTTTTATTTGCCTATCTAACTGTAGATATCATATTGTAGAAAAGACAATCTCAACCCTGAGTAGTTGGTAAAGTTTCTTAGTGAAGAGAAGAACAAACTGCAAGCCTTTGTCTAACACCATGCAGTTAGAGAGACTGTAGAGTTTTCACACATTGTATAAGAACAACCTTACCATACTCTCTGTAGCAATAGTAGTGTTGGTGGGGATAAAATATGCTCTTTTGAAGACTGAATTGACTATAGTCATTACTGTATCATACTTCAATAACTTTAGAAGTTTGACTACAAAATTCATACTGATAGTACCCCACTTACATTTGGCATAGCTAGCAGAGTCAACTCTCTGAATGGTAAGTGCTGTATTGGCTTAGTCTACAAACACAGATCACAGGTACCAACATATTGGCTAGTATACATAGATATTTGAGGCCACCAATACCTCTGAGACACTAGCTCCAGTGTTTTCCAACATCTAGCATACCCTGCTACCTTGGTATTATGGTGGAGAGATACAATATGCCAGTAGAGGTCACAAATGCCTGGAACATAAATCTTGCCTTAAGATAGAAGAAGACCATCCTCTTCTGACCACTCTGAAGATCTCATTGACTTTGTAGATGACTGGTAGAGTTCTCTCACAGCTCTGACCACAGGTTTCTCATGACAACCAAGTTTGTTACCCTGTCAGATATTTGTCAGCAGAGCTTGTTTTTTATCTTCAAAGACTATTCCCACTAATGCATAAACTGCCAATAGTTCTGGTTTGAGTAGAACTATGTCCATATTGTCTTGAGATCCATCCCTGTGGTCTAGTCATTGAGAGAGTGTATCAGGTTTCCCTATAGACTTGCCTGGACAGTGGCGGAGCAGAAAGTTGAATCTTACTAAGCAAAGAGACTATTGTGCTTGCTTATGATTGAGCTTATTAGCAGTTATGAAATATTCCAGGTTGTGATGGTCAGTCCAGATCTTCACAAAGTGTAGTTCATCTTCAAAAAAATGTCACCATTCTTCCAAAGCCTAAATAATTGTTAGCATCTTCTTATTATGAATCTCATAGTTTCATTCCACTAGGAAATGGGATTTGCTGAAGAATACTACCAGATACCACTTACTATCTGTCTTGAACTCCTGAGAGAGAATAGCTTCTGTTGCAAAGTCCAAACTATCTGCTTCTATCTGAAATAGGACAGATATGTTGGAAGAGACTAGGACAGGTACAGATGTGATAGCTACCCTAAGGGAGTCAAATGCATCTTGCTGCAAAGTTGTCCATGTCTATGTGCTATTAGTATTAGTAAGGTCAAAGAGTGGGCAGGTGATATCCAAAAAGCCACAGATAAATTGTTGATAAAATTTGGTCAAGCCCAGAAATGTTTGCAGATTAGTGCAGATATGAAAGATTGGCTATTCACAAACTCTGGCCACCTTTATAGGGTCTATCTTGACTTGATCCTGAGAGATAATCAATCCTAAGTACTCTATCCACTGCTTGTCAAATTCACACTTCTTAGGGTAAAGAGACAGTTTATACTTAGCTAGGACCTCTAAAACTCTCTGTACTGCTTTGTGATGCTCTTCTAATGTCTGAGTGAAGATCAGAATGTCATCTAGATATACTATCATAATGTACTCAGCTATAAGATTCCAGAAAATGTCATTCATTATAGTCTAAAAGATAGCTAGACTACTAGTCATACCAAAGACCATTACTAGAGGCTCAAAAAAACCACAGTTGGTGTGTAATACAGCTTTCCACTCATCTTCAGACTTGATTTGGACAATGTTGAAATCTCAGTTGACATCCAATTTTGTAAAGTATTTCACTCTGAGATAAGAGGAGTGAATACTTGTTTTTGACCATCATTATGTTGAGGCTCCTGTAATCTTGCACTAGGTGGAGAGAACTGTCCTTTTTGTTTGTAAAAAATACTAGGGCAGCCATAGGGGACTTGGAGAGATATATTCAACCAGTGCAGAGATTTTCAGTGAGAAATGCATCAAGTTTAGATTGTTCTGCAGGGGATAGAGGGTATACCTTAGAGAACTTGGGCTTGACTCCAGATATAAGATTGATTGTATGATCCTACTGGCAGTAGTCTGGTAGAGTATCAAATTCTTCCTTGGCAAAAACTGATTCAAAATCTTGAACATGAGAGAGAAGCATAAGATTACCTCTGTCCAGGATTTAACTGTACTAAGATGCTTCAGAGAGCTGCTGAGAAAGAGTAGTAATAACACAGAGATCTAACTATGCAAGTCTAGAGAGTAGTTTGGCTGCAGGTATCTCATTGGATATCTCATCTTCATGCTCATCTAATGTATAGGAAAAGAGGTGGACTTCATTTAAGTTATTAGCTAAGGTAGGAAAAAGACCAGAGCAGCACGTATTTAGAGCTATGCCTAATGTTTGCCTATTTATTGGATTTCTTGACAGCCAGAGCAGTAGATAGGGCAACATATCATGACAACTTCTCTTTACTGCCAATCAACCTTGGGGTTATGTGTTATGAACTTAAACCCTTAGAGTTGGGCAAAAGAACAAACTCTTGTATTGGAGTAAACACAAGAGAACTCAATAGAGTTCCTAGTACAAAGTAGTCTACCTTATATACTACTACTCATGGTCCATGCTCACTACTGTGCACCCTACCCTAATGACCATGTGTATGACA
>Ga0157364_1002061_pt1 | contig 18172 bp, 6 predicted proteins | sample AttsexASBM2_FD_111476 | JGI IMG/M metagenome (GOLD analysis project Ga0157364, IMG submission 111476) | Fungus gardens microbial communities from leaf cutter ant in Ribeirão Preto, State of São Paulo, Brazil - Atta sexdens ASBM2 | ecosystem: Host-associated > Fungi > Mycelium > Unclassified ...
GAGAGAGAGAGAGAGAGAGAGAGAGAGAGAGCAAGCAAACAAATTTGCATATGCAATTCTTACAACCAATCGCCGAGCAACCTGCCCTACCCGTTGGAGATGATGACGATTAGACCTTGATACTTAAAGACCCGTTCCGTGACCAATGCTTAAGAATTAAACTCGGCTTGATTCCAAAGCTGGCCAATCCGGTGGCGAGTTGCACCGGACCGGTTCGATTCGCATGCTTCTTCGCGGTTTTCTCTAATGGGAACCAGACGAGACTGAGGGTAACCAAATGCGCTGAACGTGAAAATGCACCGTATGCGGTATATCCGTTTAAATATCTTGGAAATATCACGTAGACGCACACGATGTACAACCGCAGATAGTGTAAGATAATGTGGTCAGCGTGTACATAAAGAAGAGTCAGAGATGGAATTTGGAGTTAGAAGAGAATTCGCAAGAAGCCTCTCACGCTGGACCACCCACGCAATTTCTGTTCTTTTCAACTGCTGTGATTACTGGAAGTCAAGTATTTTACAAAGTATTTTGCACGTTTTCAAATTAGATATAAAATGTTCTATCTCAAAGTAATTAGTTTAATACTTCAAATTCTAAAAATCTCAAAGTAATTAGTTTAATACATCAAATTCTAAAAATCAGTGTTCGTTAAATTATTTCACAAATAATTCTATGCGTGTGAATAAATTATTCTTAAAATTCAAAATAAAAAGAATCGATTATTTGATTTCATAATTACTTAACTAATATTTAAATATATTAAAAACTTGCATGAATTGATGAGCTAATGATAAATGCATTGATTTCTTCTTCAGAGATTTTTAGAATTGATATACCCGGGGATTGAGAGCTCGTAGCATTACGGTTCGATTGACACCGGTGAGATAGGTATGGCAGCAGGTGGGTACAGTTACAGGTTGAGATTGTGCAAGAAGACCATCTGCCAAACAATGTGATTATTGTGCTAGCTTACGGAATGTTCCTGAATGTCACTGACGTAAGTTCCAGCAAATGAATACAATATAAAATTTATATTGAACTTCGTTCAAAATTTATATTGAAGTCCGTATTGCTATAATCTCTTTGGATACTTGAAAATAAATAAGCTTATAATAGAAATGATATATTCTACTCTTCAAAATAATATAATATTATAATTGATAATACACGTACATTATACTCGAAACAATATATCCTTCGAATGATTTACATCTGTCATATATTCCTGTAAATCAATAACAGAATATTTCAATCGTTTTTTTAACAGATTTAATGCACTTTCTTTTACTTGAAATATTAATTCTGGAAGCGATAATATTATAAAAATGCATATCGCGGAAATATTGATGAGAATGTGGAACGTTTAATAAACCTTTCTATCGGCCGCCATGTCGACTCGAGACCTCTCACCTATCATATTTCCATACAAATCCATCCAGCCTCACCACTCCCAAGATTTGAATTCAGCATGCGCAGTGCCAGTGCAAAAAATAAGGCGCTTTAAACTGGCCCTTTTATTGGTCGCGAGAACCATAGCACTCCCCCTACCCACGCCTATCCCCTTCGCGTTGCACACATAGGCGTCATTGCCTTTCTTCTTTTTCTTATCGCGCTATCATATTTCCATACAGCCGACATCCACCACTACCGCTATCGTCACTACTACTACTCTCTTCCACCACTACCATTGTCGTTTCACTTCCACCCCTACCTTCCACTCGATACCTAGCTCGCCCAGATTTGAATCCGGCATGCGCAGTCCCGTGCAAAAAGGGCGCTTTAAAGAGGTTCTTATTGGCCATGGGAACGCTATCCCCCACTCTTTATCGCATGTACCACGTACCTCACATCACAAACGCAGCCTTCCTCTTATCGTGCTATCCTCCCCCTTTGCTCCCTAAAGTTTCGTCTTCCTCGTGCTTTTTCTCTCCTGTCAACTCTCTCGTTCTTTCGTCCTATTCCCCACCAACGGCTTCGTCCTTCGCTTCGCATGCCAGACCGGATATATAGGAAGGGGCAACCCCTACCTCGATTCCACCCTCGCATTCGTAGTGCAACAAGGATAGTATTGATAAGAGAACAAGGATGACGATAGTGAGGAAAACGAAAGAGAAGGAAGCGGAGAGAAGAGAGCGAGCCGGTATTGATTTTAATGACGCCCCTACCGACACGAAGTCACGAGAGAGGCGCGAATAATATGTACGCGCTTTGATTCTAATAGCCAATTATTATAAATGCGTGTAAACAAAATTTTTCAGATATGGTATTATGGGTATATCTATCTTAAAATGTTTAGTTCATATGTAATTATTAATAATGCTTGGCGAAATGCTAAAACGAAATGCTTGACGAGAAAACTTGCAAAAGCTCCAAGGAAGAAAGAAGAGAATTATTCTCGAAAAATATCTGTAATGTCACAATAATGTCATATCGACGACATATCTATCCTATAATGTCGCGTCGATTATCTTTTATTATTAACATGAATTATTAAAGTATCGTGGCACGCGGTCCGTTCCGGATCGGAAGGATCGCTCCCTGGGTGGAGGTTCCGTCTGGCGATGAAGGGTGAAAACACTTGCCGTGTAAAATCAAGAGGATCAAGTGGCATTACCGAAGGGTCGCATTCAAATGCCAGGCGGGCCCTAATCTGAATAAGGCAGCGTGAACCCTTTCCCTTTGCTACGAACCCTCTTTTTTATTCATCATGTGCAAGTATTTGCATGACCCATCTACAGACAGCAGGTGTCAAGTTACCCCTTTTTTATATTCAATACGAAAGTCTATATATGGAAATAGATAGGTACCTGTCCGATAATGTGCACTTCACAATGGTGAAGGGTTGATTTTTACCACCGATTCATCATCGACAGGTGGATAATCCGTAAACGCTAATTCACAGGTGATTTTTTTTCAAAATTATCAATTTCATATCATTTCTTGTGAATTACTGAATTTTTATTTGAAAATCAATTTATTTTAATATAACATATGCACTTCATAATCAAAATACATATATTATAAATTATATTCTCTCTCTCTCTCTCTCTCTCTCTCTCTCTCTCTGTCCCTCTTCCGCCCCCCCCTCACAAAATTGTGTTTATAACTTTTATAATGTAATCTGACAGGTTTTCAAAAAGAGAAATACAATTCACTTGGATTATAGTATAACCAAGTTGTAATTAAATCTAGCATATTCTAGATATATGGACGGAAAGTGTGTAGAAATATATATCTATGTATATAAATACATATATTTTATACATAAAAAAACTTTACAGAAAAAATATTACAGTTGTCACCAGAAATAATGATAATTCATCAATACATTTGTTAATTGTACACTGAAAAAAAATCTTAGTTTCAAAGAAATATCTCTTTGTTCTCGTATTCAAAAAAATTATTTCTTTGAATCAATGAAAATTTCTTTAAAAATAAGATATAGTACTTTCAAAGAAATAAGATATTGCATTTTTAAATAAATTTTCATTGAGAGATCCAAAGAAATAATTTGTTTGAATACGAACAAAGAGATATTTCTTTGAAATTAAGATTTTTTTTCTAATAATCGTAAGATAAACATATCTTTACATTCATAACCGTTAAGATATGTCAATTTTACGGCTCTTACAATCATTATTATAGTTCTTATAACCAAAAAATGTATTGATGGACAACTTTTTAGTCGTGGCAACCATAGCCGTATTTTCTGTGTTGTATTCTAAAATCAACACATACCTTTGATATAAATATTTTTTTAATTTCTTTGTATTTTAACTTATGTTATTTTAACTTATATTATTAATATTTTAATATATCGCAACCTGTGAATATTTCAAAAATGTTAAATTTAATGTACTATATATTTCATATGGAATATTAAAATCTGTCGCGTTGTAACATCTGTAGTCCAAGAAACGTTTTTCATTATTTGAAGTGTAGCCCTAAACAATTCTATTCAACGGAGTGAATGACACCGGTTGAAATGTACTTCCCTGTTTACGCCGTTACAGCAATTTCGACTCTTAAAAATCTCAAAAAAGAAAACAACCGATATTCGAGACTTATCTGAAGCTCGCTGCGTGAGATCCTTCTATAACTCCCTACGAGTTTCCTTAGACTCTTCGGCAAGAGTCCACCCTCCAGTAGCAATAAAGACGAGCCATTACAACCAAAATTAGAGGGTTTGATCCCAGTCGAGTGTTCGCACACCAGAAAACGAAAAAATTTCTTTTTATCCACGAACATTTTAACCACCCCTTAGTGTGCACAGTGAGAGCCTTAGAAAGGCCAGGTGGGCCAAACAAATTTTTTTACTGAATTCACGATAGACGCGCAGTAAACTGGGTTAGTAGTGTCACAGGTCAAGTCTTTAGCAATATATAAATTTGTTCCGATATTATTAAACCTATAACATCTAATGCATAAAAAAAAAGAACACTTGTCGACATCACAATCTGCAACGCGCTGCGTCATAACTTCGTTTTATCGTCTCGAATTCAATGAATCCTCTCCATGCGCGGACGGGCTAATTTTATTTCTATGTGTGAGCGCAATAGTACTTTTTAAATTCTTCACGTACTCATGAAAACTCGTGACGAACTCTGGCACGATTGTTCCCGGCATTTCTCACGCGGAGAAGTTTTTGAGAGAGCCAGACAGAACTTTAGTGGCGTACTATTTTCTGAATCAGAAGTTGTTTTTTGTCTTTCTTCCTCTCTATCTCATTGGTGGATTCAAAGGAAAGAAAGTCGTAATTTAAAATACAAAAAAATGAATCACAATGCACTATGAATAAAAATGTCCAAGGTATTGTACTGACTGGCATTGTTATCTGCCATTACTTTATTTATTATACAAAAAAATTGCATATCTCTCTTTTGGCAGACTAAATTTATGAATAATTTTTTAGATTTTTATTTGTGATTTAAAAACTTGGTATTGCTGGCGATGCTTTCTTTTTCTTAACTTCATGTATAATCTAGATTTTTAATTACGGTACACCTAATAAATTTTAAAAAAAGGAATCTTATGAATAAAGAACGATCTTGAGATTTCTACACAAAAGAAATTCGAAACTGAAAAAAAAGTAACATTTAACTGACAATAAATTTACGTAAGAATTTGTATCTTGTCCTAAGTATCATAGTATCCAACAAACAATAGACAAAAAGCAAAATAAAAATTTACTATTAACTCTTATCCTACAAAGATACAATTTATGCCTCATCCATACAAACAAGGGCACTAGAATCGGTCCGTTTTTTTCCTATTCAAAATGATTCAAAAAATCTTTAAAAATTCACCAACATACTTTCAACTTTCTAAAATAAATATTGGAACTTCATTTTGGAAAATAATAAGATGTAGTATAATTTATAATTATCAAAAGACTCAAAAAAATTTACACGAATGGGAATCGCTCGGGTCACTAATGACCCATCTTAAAGTAAGGATTAATAATTACATTTAATATTTTTATTTAATTTTCAAAATATACTTAATGCTTCGTTTATAATTAATGTAATCCATTGTTGAAATTGCCAATTAGACACAGGTTTATTTTTATGATTCGAAATGAATATATAATATACAGAATATCTTTTTAATTAAAATTTATAAAACTCAATAATTTTTAATTATATTAAAAATTATATTTAAAAAATAATTTAATTAAAAATTATTGTTGTATTATTATTGAGTTTTAGAGATTTTTAAAAAAGAATATTCTTTATATTATATTTATTGCCAATCATAAAAATAAATCTATGTATAATTAGGCAATTTTAACAATGATCAACTACCAGGTTTTTTTAATTATCAGGAAAAAACTCATTCGTCTGTCCAAAAAGCCGTGGGGTTTAAAGAAATCAAAAATTTCGAGCATGATTTCGGAGAGTCACCGTGGAGAACGTTCGATCGCTGACACGTGGAAAACTTTGTGGGCGTTATTTCGGAAAACGATTAATCTGTACGGCGCCACGAGCGTGAAATCAAGAAGGCTACGGGATGTATCAGGTACGGATTTTCAACCCGCGGAGAAAATAATGAGATTTCGGTTTCGAAGTATACATATAGGGAGATCAAAGAGAACCGACCCGTGGCCGCCTCATTGTCTCTCGCAATTTTAAGGCCTCTTTCGGACACCTTCGACTTCGATTTTCCGGATGGTCCACCTCTCGTTCCACCGAAACGCGGTCAGCTACCCTTCCACATGCTCGAAAATATCCCGGGACGCTCTACTCTTAACATACAACATGGTTTACACGAAGGGACGATAAATGCTGCCGTTCCATCAATTGCGAGGGTGGAGGTTCTTTATTTACCTCTGTCAGACTCTTGATCTCCTTTTGATCTCGAGTGATGCTTTGGCTTGAATGCAAGAGCGATTTGCAACAATTATTGGTTCACAGTAGATAAATTAAATAGATAGGATAACTCGAAACTAAAAGAAAATTTTAAGCATTCTGATAACTCGTAATTTTGAATATAATATAAATTATAAATTACAACAGTGGTGGACAATGATTTTGTTAAACGGATAATTTTAGCTGATGCTTACGTATTTTTGCTAATTCTGAAAATGAAATCAAAATTTATTCTGCGGGCTGCTTTTTTGTAACTAATATATATTTTTTAATCTTATACATTTTGCTAGCAATTCGTTGTATAGCTTCTTTCTTATTTAAAATAATTTATTTAATAATTTATTTAATAATTGTTTAGAGTTTTTTTATCAAATGAATAGAAAATCATGTTAAATTCAGCTATTCTCTATAAATTATTTATTTATTATGTTTAAACAAAACAGATAAAAAAGTAAAGGAATTTTTAAATACATATTATTAAAAAATCCTGCTCCTATAAAGGCAAATAGATTTAAAATCAGTGGAAAAATATTATAAGAAATATCCTATCACACATCGATTTAATAATAAATAAATTTTGTTTACCAGTGCTATCATATTGCAATTCTAGTTATAAAAATCTGTACAAGGAAGAATTCAGTAAGAATTCAGAATAATATTCATTACTTGCATAAATTATATGTACGACTCTGAAAAAAGTATACAAAAAGTAAATTGATTTTGGAAAAGAATAACAATTCAAATGTTTAGTCACTTCTCAAGCAACCTTAGCACGACTTACATAGTCGTTCACCACCATTTGGTCCATACCAGCGGATTATCCTCGCTTTGCGGAAGTTTCGCATTAAAGGAAACGGAACTCTCAATTCTCGACGCAGCCGGTCATGCACTCGCGCGATGCCGAGCGCGCGTGACGACGATACGAAGACTACAGAGAAGGAATGAACGCAGTAATTTTCCCGGCATATTACGCATGTGCGAGGGAGCGCGATTACAAAATAAGCGGGTTCTTTTGTGGTAATTAGCGGATCAAGGCCGGCCTCGGGACGAATTCGGGAGAATGACGTTATGGCTGCACCTCCAGGATAGCGCGCGCGTGCAGTATTATATACATCACACAAAGTGGACCAGTGGCGTAGTCGCCATCGCTGATGGCAGTATGAAAACTTGGACACGCTCATTTACCGTACCGCGCGAATGTAAGACTGCAACAATAAGAGGATGCCGCGCTTAGAGCTGCAACACTAGCTACGAGCGCAGCACGCGATGATCTACTTACCATTTTATGATTACAGAAATTATCTCACTCTCGGGATATATGCGTTTCTCACAGCGTGCATGACGGCGATAGACCGTTGACTTGTAATTTACACTTTTTAAATAAACATAGTATTATGCATATCAATGCAGTAGCGAATAATTCTATCTTGAGAAATTCTATAAAAATTCTATACATATTTAATACAAACTTGGAAAAAACTTGGTTTTGCTAAAATATCTAAAAAATTAAAATTTTAGATATAAATCTAAAAATTTCATTTGGATTATACAGAATGCTTGAACTAGTTGTTGGAATATTAAAACTTTTTGCAGTATTGTTATCAAAATTTAAGCGTTCTGTATAATTGAACAACAAAATTATTTGCAGATCTAGTTAAATTTCCAGATACTTGATCAAAACCGTTTTTTCCGTAAAGTTATAACAAAAGAAAATTTTATTTAATATAATTTCTATTAACTCATAAGAGAAGAACTAATGCCCGTATTCATAGTCAGACCTTATACTTGAGACTTCCTTAAATTTATCTTTAGATGCTCAGCAGCCAATGAAATAATCGTAAAATATCTAAAGATAAATTTAAAGAAGCCTTAAATATAAGGCCTGACTTTGAATATAATTATAATTAATCTGAGTAAGAGTATGTCTTATTTTACTTCATTGAGTAAATTGTAATTAAACAGAGTATCATATTTCATACACTGAGAAAAATGTTTAGTATGACTAATCATTATTTTGATAATACGTGAATTAAATAAAAACATTCTTATTTTTTAATTAAAAAAATTGTTATTCTAACCAAATTTTTTGTTATAATAATCAAATTTTGATTAGAACAATGCAATTTTTTCAAGAAGCAAAGATTTGTAATTCACATATCAACAAAATAATAACTATTTATATCAAACATTTCTCTGTGTTTTACTTATAACAATCAAAAGAACTTTCTAACGAAATAAAAAGATATTGCAATCTGTCGAATTTTGTTAAGCAGTTCTAAAAAGGTAAATTCCAGCTAACTTAATGATTTCACAAAAGATTGTCTTATTATATCCGACATAAAACAAATTTCATCTCAAAAGCTGCATAATGAGTAGGGTCGCATTCCTGTGGCATAATGTTTCGCGGACGCGAGCACAAAGTGACTTCTTGCTCGATCTCGCGATTTGCCAATTGTCCAACGTTCCTTCCCTCTTTCTCTTCAATCCCCCCTACCCCGTGACCCTCCTTCTGTGCATGCGGCCCTTTTATCTGTCGGAATATTCACCGGATTAAGGTAATTGTACACGAGCTCGCGCGGCTGCGTGGGTGCATGCACGTTTTACGCTCGACGCGCGCGTAAAGGCGTGAGAGCGATCGGAGAGACACGCGGAGCGCCGTTCTTACATAATCTCTCAATTTTGTCCTGAATGAGTGAAGAACGCGAATGTAATGCCGTTATATTAACTGGTACCTAATACTTATATTACAAATAAAAAACGAAATCTACAATCGTGGATCTACAGATCGTGGCATGAATGCGTGACTACATTATTCAAACAAAAATGTTGTTTGTCACAAAGCGATCCCGTTATTCAAACTTTAAACGTATATTAATTTGCAATTAATAATTATTTCAAAAGAATTATGTTTATTCATGGAAGAATCACTGTTATCAAAACATTTTAAGGTATTAAAATATCAGCTGAAAAATATTTCAGTGGAATCTGAAATATACCTAATTCCAGTGCTTAAAAATTGTAATGAAAAAATATCATTTTATTTGCTACAACAATGACACAACTTAAAAAACAAAGCTTTCCAGAAAATATAGCTTAAATATTTTAAATCGTTAAAATTTTGGAATATTAATTTTCAAACGTAATTTTAATATAATACCTAACTGATTGTAAAAGAACAAAAAAATGTTCTTTTAAAATACGTTGCTTCTTTTTCTCTTTATATTTCCATTCCTTTCTTGCAATCAATTAAAAAAATAGCAATTTTTTATTTACATTGTAGCAAAATGAATGGATATAACAGTCATACAGAAGATAACGTAAAATATTTTGGAGTACGTCACGGAAATAAATCAGAGATGGATGAACGAAATACCGGTATTTGGCGATATACTATTTCGTTGGTAGTAATAGACCCAAAGCGGTAGCAACAGCGACGCGACCTAAGGGGTCGAGGTCTGAGCCGGCGGTGTTGAGTTTCACAGCGATATCAAGCGTAATATAGCACGCGCCTCAATTCAATCCAGCTGCCAGCCACTGTCACAGTTAACGAGTTGCACTTTAATGGCCGGAAGGATTAATTTCAACGCCAAAGCGCGTTTCGCGATCGTTATCGAAAATCAGGTGGCAACAGAGAATGTCAAACACATATCAAAAAAATTCCAGGATTTTATAAATTATTTTATGTCGAAACTTGTTTAAATATAAATGCGAAATATATTTCTGTTCTCTGTGTACATCAACAATCATAAATATATTCAATTGGCTGCGTTCAGCAGAAAAAGCAGCTTTGCAATTGTTATAAATTCTTTAATGTGACGGGTTTTGCCCTTAGTTGCAAAGCTGCTTTTTCTACTGAATAAATGCAGCCAATGCTTGAAAAAAAAATGACGAAAGAAAAATTAAATTTTAAATAGTCAAAAAAGAAGAAAATGTAAGAATAATAACAGCATGTAAAAAAATGTATAATCGTAATTCTCTATTGATTAAGTTATATAAAACTCATAAAATTTATAAAACACACATGGCAACTTTGATATAGTAGACGTATTGATGTTACTGCAATTAAAGGCATCATAAGCACAACGGATGCGCGTCTCACGATCGACTACAAAGTGATGTTAATTAAACGACGGGGCGTTATTGAAGCAACCCCTCACCGGGTTCTTGCCGTTCTTGCCGGTCATGGTAACGAGATTCGTGGAAAAAATGGTAAGTGGCATTAAAGGAATGGCATACGGTCGCGTGCGTGTACGACTTGTTCGTAGGAAGGGAAGAGAGGAAAGACTTCGTTGTTATACGAGTTGTGCGATAATACCGACCAGTGACGGATTCATTAAACTAGACAATTATCTGAAGCCCTCGATCGCTGAATATTTATAAATCGATAATTTATAAATCGCAATTGGCCGATTCAAAAATTTATCAAAGTATCATTTGTCAAAGATACTATTGATGCGCAATAAACAAAAATTTTTTAACGTCAAATATGGAAAAATAGAATTATTATTGATTTGAATTATTATTGACATTAAACTGAAAAAGTATTATTTAAATGTATAATTCATAAAACCTTTTACTTACAATTGAATGAAAAAAAAAAGAATAATATAATTGAATCTATATTTTTTATATCCATAGAAGTTTCTTAAATTAAAAAAATATTTTTGGAACACAAATTGTGATTAAACATTTCAAAAATATAAAAAATATATAACATTTTGCATAAATATTTTTAAAAAAGAAGACTCCATGGCTATACTGTGGATTCGCCAACGATAAATCGTTCTATTTGTTTACAACTATTCATTTCAGAAAAATTTATAAATAGGTATTAAATTTCAACAACCTGCATATATTAATCTAACAAGAAAAATCCATTTAAATCATTTTGTTTGGGGGTCCCTAGTGCTCTAATGTCCATCACTGATACAGATAGTTGCGACCGACGAAGGAATCATACGCGAAGTGTTACGCAGTTGTGTGGCACGAGAGTATACGCACCGCAGCGTGCGGTGAACATCAAAGAGGCGTCGTCTAGTTGAGCCACTTAAAGTCCTCGAGTTTCCACATTAGCGAGGCAAAAGCACGATCGGAGAAAGAGAACCGGGCCGCATATCTTCACAGAGGAACGAAGTTCAACGCGCAAGAGGCTCTCATTATCCCTCTCTCTCTCTCTCTCTCTCTCTCTCTCTCTCTCTCTCTCTCTTTCTCTCTCTCTCTTCTCTCACTCTTTCTTTCACAACATGATAATATAACGCGATCGATGTTCACCGAGCGCCGTAAAGGGACCGATTTCTTATTTTAATTTCGTTTTTTACGAGCCCGCCATGGACGAGATGCGCGTAAATGAAATAATCGTTTTCTGGTATGAGTCGTTCTGCAGTTGGAACTTTATTGCAACGAGTTATCCATAAATTATAATGTATCGTAAAGGATATGGCACGACTTAAGATATAGCAATAAATGTGATACACACGGCAGAATTAAATTTAACTAACTCTTAAATACATGGCCCTTTTAATGCCGTTTTAAGTTTAAAAGCACGATTTTTTTCTTTTTTTTAGCTCGCACGTTGTGTAAAAGTATTACAAAATATACAATAAGTCGATGATTAAATACTTTAGGAACAAGTAATCGATTTAAAAATGGAATAAAAGAAAAGTTACACAAAATCTTTAAAAACAATTATAAATGTAAGAAAAAAATAATAGATAATTACATCGATTTCATAAGTAAGAGAATTACTAGTCACATATCGTTCCATGAAATGAGAGTCGGTACGAAACAAAACAAGCATATGGATCTCCTCGCGTGTCGTGCCAGCATTAAACGGAAGATATAAAGCACGCTTGTCAAGATATGAACGATTCCCACTAACATTCTAAGTAAAATAATAATCAGATTTTTTAAGCTCGCCACGAATGGCGCCAGTAAAGTTACATTTGACATCGTCAATTCTATTCGAAATGATCTTAAAAGTCATCATGTTATCACACGTTACTACTATAATTATTTTACACCATGCCTAAAAAACAACAAGCAAAACATGTGAAAGTGTGTATTAATTCGAAGTAAAATAAATCTCATGCACAAATTTATAAAGATGATAAGTATTAATATTATTATGTAAGAAAAACTTAAGTTTTATGAATTTCTGGAATATATAATAATTGTTATAAAATAAGAAAATTATTTAATAAAGAATTGATTAAATAATTTTCGAACAAATCCTATTGTTAAAGCAGAAAATTAAATGCCATGAAAATTGTAAACGTTTTGTACTTGCTTATGTTATCATACAAAAATTGTGAAATGCAAACGGAAGCATCTATCATCCCATTCATTTGTCACGGGTTCTTAAGCTAGCCGTAATTTTATGCAAATATTGATTTTCCTAACAAAAGTCCCCAAAAAAAACTAATAGGCTCTTTATCCGACGCATCTACATATCTAGCACAAAGCATAGGCTGGTTGCCGGTCATTTCAATACTATTTTTTGCTTTTTTTTGTCCCCTACACGCGTTCCCTTTCTTTTCCTGTCTCTCTCACACTTTCGCCTTTTCCCGTTTTCTCTTTCCAACTTTATGAGCTGACAGTTGGCCGGGCACATTTGGTCTGTAATTTCCAAAATGTCGAATAAGATAATGCACTGAGCGCACATTCGAGTCCCCCGATCTCACGAAATCAAAGTTGCGTAGGGCTGCACGCCTATTTCGCTCCATTTTTCTTATCGTCTTTTTTTCCCTTATCATGATAACGCTACGCAGTAGTGATCCTGTCTTTTCATCCATTCGTTCCTCATCGATTTCGCTTGATTAAAACGTAAAGACGTGACAAATGTAATTACTCGATGCCTTATCGAGGCCATCCCACCAGTTTTTCAGCTTACAACGGAAACGCATCAGCTGACGGATGCTTCATAGGATAGTTCAGAATATGATCTTTCTTTCTGGTATTTTTTGTAGAGACTACAAAATCGGAGAACTGCACAGAGAAAAACATTGTAATAATCAGTTTTTGTGGAGTAGTAATCAGATTAAAGAAAACATCAAAGAATGATGAATCGTGCACGAAAAATATGTATCGTTATATTTAAAAATTATGATACGATTGCATTGTTAACAATCAGTGACAGCAATTTCGAATAAATTAACTTTTTCATATTATTTAACTAATATGCTCATATCAATTAATCTTGTAACGCTAAAATTTCGGAGTATATTATATAAATAAATAATAATACGAAAATTCTTTCTCTATTTATAGATTTATAGAGAAAAAAAGACATATATAAGCAAAAAAAAAGCCATATTCAGTCAAAATGGATATTGGTGCTCAATAATATTTTTGAATGAATCTTACAATTTTCATTCAAAAAATATAATAAAATTTATAAACAGATTTTAAATAATTGCAGTAAAATAAAAAAACATTTTGACGAAGTTAAATGCAGTTACATTTGTGACCTTATTATTAAAAAGGTTACAGTTTTTCTTCCTGTTTCATATTTACTTTCTACAAATATATACAAATACATGTATAATAATTATTCCAAGTATATATACTATTTATATATATAAGTATATATAGATAAGTATTTCCATATCAATAATAGCAGCACACATTTGAATCACGGTATGCGCATGTATATCATGGCTATAATGCACAGGCACGATCACATTCCTGCACTCCTATGAATGTCAAATGAGGGTATGCACCGCTGGCTTGCTCAGTGGTATCTAGGTAGCGGAACGTACGATACCAGAACTCTTTGACTATCTGAATACAATGCACCGCCCAGGTATAATGCATTCCTTAATAGCATTGCGACTCCGCGACCTCTGTACAACAAACCTCCCTCAACGCCGAATGGTATGCATGCGAACGTGGGTACTGACAGCGCGAGCTAAATGTTGTTTTATTGGATGATTAGCTGAAGAGATGCGTAGGCATGCTTCGCGTAAGACGCATAAGCCGCACGTAGAGAGAATAGCGCGAAGGGTCATCGATCGATGCGAAAATTGCTCTCTCCGTTTGAATTTTTCAAAGATTTCACCTTTGCATATCTATAACTTTTCAATTATAATTTCAATGAAGGGAAAATATCTTACTTTTAAAATGTTCGTAATCGGAACAATAATAGATAACATATCATATAACACTATATAATCTAAATTAATTATAATGTTACATTATTATATTGATTATAATGCAATATAATAACGATACCGTAAAATGAAATAACTTTGGCCCAGATATCTTTAAAACTTTCTTATGCCCGACTTTGACGCGTGTCATGCTATCTGAACATTTGGGCCAAAGTTACTTAATTTTACGATACAATTAATTATATTTTTCCTGTATAAAAATATTTAAATTGTTTTTTTGAAAATCGCTTCCTAGCTTCTTAGACATAACTTTACGACCCTTGTTCCATCATAGCATGATTAATATCCAAATTTGAAAAAATAGCTAATCGCCCGTAGCTTTGCTGACTCTGACGGTGATGGTGGGGGTAACTGTCGGCTGTGTCTAGAGGGGTTGTTGGCAAGGAGGGTGGCAAACTTTTGGCCATAAAGAGTCGCCTGTCAATTCATCTTTCCTATATATATTTCATGTCAAAATATTGCAATAAATCATCGTTGCAGCTACGAATAAGGAAAGAGAGACGACAAGAAAAGAAGAGTTAGAAGCGAGGGAGAAAGACAGAGAGAATAAACGGAAGCCTCGATCCACGGTTAAGTTAAGAGACTGATGATTGCACGAGTGCCGACGTCTTTCATAAAGAGTAATATTAATCTTCGCGTTATTAACAAGATGAGAAATGACGGGATATTTATGCAGGCAGATATATTGAGATGTTTATGCTGTTTTGAAAAGAATCATTTAAAAAAAATCAGAGAGAGATAATAAGTGAACATTGTCTATTAGCCTAACGTCCTTTTTTATTTATCGCTTTTAACTTTTCCCCGAATTACTGCATTATACTATTAATCTTCAAAGAATGGGAATCTATTTTTTAAATCTTACAATTTTTTCTTAAATAAAATTTATTTCATTGTGTATTCCTTGTTTTAAAATATGACACTGTTTCAGTACTACAGTGGCTTTCTTGCAAAGGAGAGTTAAGACAACGCAGAATTATCTACTTTCTACATATATTTCTAATAAATTCCAAATTTTTTATATTAAAAAAATATAGCATGTTTAACGTACTTAAGAATTAGCCCATGAATTTTTAGAATAATTTATACGTTACAGAATTCCGATTTAACGGTTTTAGTTTCCTTTATATAACCGGCAATGTCGACATTTGTTCGACTTTCCCGAGACATGTAATTATCTCAGCAGTGAACTGCGGTCCCCTATATTCCGTGAATGATTACTACGGTTTACCCGAGAATTGTGCGTCGTTACGCATAAAGGCCAAATATACAAAAATAATATATTTACTGACCGAACGGAATAGAACGCGAGAATAAGAGGAAAGATGACTGGAACGTAGAACTAACGGACTAGCCATTTAACGATCGGATCAGCGGTTAAAATTGATGGGCGATTAGCCTCTTCAATCGGTATCTAATACAATCGATTTTCGCAAGAATGAAAAACCGAAAGACAAAGATAAGAGAAAGACAGAAAAAAGGAAATTTATTATATTCAGAGAGGAATCTGTCATACAAAGTCTCCTATGTGGACATCCTGTAGTTTCAAGAGAAAAGAAAGAAAATACAATATTATAGCAATAAAGTACAAAATTATGAAACATAATCAAATCAAATAAACATTTAAAAAGAATAAAAGTATTGGGCAAAACACATATAAATTACATATATTTAAAATACATATATTTATTGACGTAAGGGCAAAGTGCTAAATTTCAAAGTTAAAACGGCAGAGGAGCACTTGCAAGATTGGAAAGAATCGGCATTGAAATGGAAGTTGCCGATGGAGAAGAAACACGGGAGAAAAGGTGGAGGACGAGGAGCAGGGGGCTATTAGCTGGCAGATTAGCAGTTAAAATTGAAATTTGCACGGACAGTTCGATGCGCGGCGGCGGCCGAGTCTGAAGAGGCCGAAGAGGGTGAGCCTGAAAGTGTTCGGGTCCGAAGATTGGAGAACCAAATCTGCCACGCATCGAGTTCGACGAGCACTCGCTCCTCGTCTTCTCCATTTGTCCTCGGAGTTCTTTCTCCCTTCCCGTTTACCCTGTATCTTATTCTTGCTTTGTCTCGCCTTCTTTCTGTCTCTCTTTCTCTCTTTTTCTTATTCTATTTTTGTAAGCAGGTATAAAATGAGCTACAGTTACGAGAACCATATAACTCGCGATGGAGAGACCAGAAGCGTATTTACGAAACCGAGATTCATGTTTGTCATATTTTTCCTACTTATTAATCACGCGTCACCTCGATATGCACTTTTAAGCATAATCGTAAAAATAAAATAAAATAAAATAATTTAAACAATTATCATTTTAATAAAATAGTTTGTACACGTTTCTTGCGAGGTTTGATATAAAAAAAACAATAGATATATACTTATTACAAAAATAAAAATATAATTCAATATCATAGAAATAATTCTGTGACTCCAAGAATAATAAATCAAATATAGGCAAGATGCTTATGAGTCTTCGCAATTGTTAATTGTATAAATAATATATTTATAAGGTGATAAGATACAATTTGCAAATTATATTAATCTTATCGCTATATAAATATAGATATATAATATTTACACATAAATAACCGCGGAGGCTCATACAGACATTTTATTTATATTTAATAATACAATAGTTTGTGTCCATATAAATAAATGATTATTATTCAGAGAGAATAAAATATTGTTTCTTCTATCCTTTTTTTCTAAAAAATAATCATCATAGCCATGAAGCTAGGGGAATTTGCTGCGATCGTAAAAACAAGCCTAGCGCGTCTCTTTGAAAACAGCGAGAATGAACGGCCATTTATCTTCGGCTAACACCACGAATTTGCAAGTTATGCACCGACAAGATTTTATTAGCCCGGCGGCACGCCGTCGCACTTTTCTCTCTACGGACCGTGACTAAAAGGGACTAACGCGATACTCGGTAGTCGATCGTGCAACGAGTTAGCCATCGTTCTTTATTACTCGCGATATACCGACTGTAATTGCGAGCGAGCACCTCGAAAATTCATCCGGCGGATGAGCGTACGCGTTTGCGCACCCGGCTTTATAGTATCTCTGCCATCGGGGCGGCCACGCTTTTTTGTTCGCGAGCGTGACGAAAGAAGCTAACGCGGATCGGGTATCGGTATTTGGAAGCCGATCGGGACCGGTGTGAAACAACTTCGCCACCGTTTCTCATTCCGGAATTAATTGCAGATACCTCGGAAATAATGCGATCTTACAGATCGCCCGCGAAAAATAGATGCTCCCGTCGTGAAAATGAACGCGGCGAGATTGGAACGCACCCCTTTTTAACTCTCCATCAATAATGTTGGATTTTAAATGCAGTTTTTTTTGTCAATTCTGTCAATAAAAAAGATAGACATATTTTAATCTGCAAAAAATAAGTAAAATACAATCCAACTTTTATAATGATAAAAACTCATTATTGCTTCATATACGGGAAGAATAATTTTGCTAAATCTAAAAATTTAGCTAAATACAGATATGAAAATAATTTTGTTTAAACTAGTTGCTCAAATGTTGCTCAAAATTTTTTGCAGCTTGAATTTATATCATGCTTGAAATTTCTATATAATTTTTATAGTCTAAAATTATTTTCAAATCTGTATTTATATAATTGAAAAAGAATA
>Ga0157364_1002062_pt1 | contig 18169 bp, 5 predicted proteins | sample AttsexASBM2_FD_111476 | JGI IMG/M metagenome (GOLD analysis project Ga0157364, IMG submission 111476) | Fungus gardens microbial communities from leaf cutter ant in Ribeirão Preto, State of São Paulo, Brazil - Atta sexdens ASBM2 | ecosystem: Host-associated > Fungi > Mycelium > Unclassified ...
ATAGGCCTCCACAAGCATTCGATGCGATTCGGCAGCCGATTTCTTCAAATTGAAACAGAAAAGCAAAGCTTCCCGCATATGCTTTTTTTTAGCAAAAAACTAGACATGATTACGAAAGAAAAAGTGTATATTGTTGTATGAAATTGCTGATGATGTGCACTGGTTAATGTTGACAGATGTCAAACAAATAAAAAAAAGTGTGTTGTGTGTCCAGGATAGCTTTGTACGCTTACTAATGCCACCTATGAGCAAACAGCGGATTTAAGCTTATACACCTATATTCCAAAAATATATTGAAATTAGAAACAAAAAATAAACCTATATTAATATATACAGTATATCTAAAATCATATAGAATTTATTCGAATTTTAAAAATACTTTATATGCGAAATATTACAATATTAACATTAATTCAACGACCGTAAAATCTTCAACATGGCTAACAATCACATGTTCGGTGATTACCGACATCAAAAAAGAAGCCGATAACTACTATTGCTACTGTATATAGTTATATTATGGTATCGAGCAATTGGAGTATGAAGAAAATAAATGACGTGATAGTATTAAAAAAATTGATTTCCAACAGTTAAGCATTTAACTATTGCTGGTATGATTACAACTGATTTGGTATTCGGCAACGGCAATGTATATATTTCCGTCAATCGCAGAATTTTCAGTTTCTTTTAGGATTATTACGACTATAGACGACATTAGAATCCCTATAACAGAATCTAGACAATGCTGAAGCAATTGCTGATTGGTCTGCCATTCAATAACAGTCAATTGACGCTATCGTTAACTAGCGATAGCCATGGCATGATAATCCAGGAAAAAAGCGGCTCTTATTGGCTGTACTAGTTAACAATAACAATAATTGTCGATAAAATATTTAGAGAATCCCGCAACAATAGTACAAATTAATTACTATACACATTATACAGATATATCATTATAGATGATTGCAAGAGACATATTGACATACATTTCCGGTTTTTACTGTTAATGGCATGCAAGCGAATGCAGTGTCCAGACTCTGTTATAGGGACTCTAGACAACATGAGATACAGCAAATATATTAATACTCGAAGGAATCTAATATCAAGTTAGAATAAAACTCTTGTTTAGGGTAACCCTCTCCGACATATGTTATCAAGGTCATGAGTGAACTCTCTGAGTGATCTCCAACAGGTTTTGGAGATCACTCAGGCGTCTCGTCCTTCATTAAAAAGTTATGAACAAAAAAAAGTTTTGAAAATAATCTTATTTCTGCTATATGTACCATATTTTCTAAATCCCGTTTCCCACTTAATTTTTGCACGAAATCACATAAAGTGTGCTGGAGATCTTTCAGAGTCATGACTGACGACTCTCACTCGCCTCCCCTCTCATCCCCTTTACCCCTGCTTCAGGAGCGCACGACTCTCACCTTCGACTCTCATCCCCCCCTCTCTCTCTGCTTCAGAGGCGCACGACTCACTTTTCACTCTCACTATTGTATTATAAAATCAGTCTCAATCTGAGTCAAAGTCATTAGAGAAGAATTATTACATATATGACAAATATATGACACATATATGACAAAATATTTTAGAAAATTTAGTATTTGTTTTTTAAGAAAATAAAAATATTATTTTGCAAGAAAAATATTCTTTAATAATGTAAGGTACGACCTTCGCACGTTTAAGCTGCAGACACTCCTGAGCCAGAGCGTCACGTGAGTGCCCGGCAGCTCGGCCGTTGAGTCTCGAGCGATAGTGAGGGTTGCGCGCTAGAATCGACCCGAAATGCGCATCTAAAGACTTAAATACAATAGGCACAAGAAACAGGGAATAATAAGTTATCCAATCAAAGCTCTGGGAGATAATATCGAACTTACACCAGAAAACTGATTGAACAGCTCGTTATTCACTATTGCCTATGCCTATTGCCTGTGCCTATTGTGTTTAAATTTTAATGGTTCTTGTACATAGAATGCAACGCTTGTCGCGTGAAATTGGCGCGATAGCTAATCAATGTCTCGCTTGCTCGGAAGTAACTGATTTTTATGTTCGGGCGTCATTTGTAAAGCAGTGTCATGAAGTTAGTAGGTTAATACATCTTGCATCGCTGTAATTGTTGCTGATTTGCAATTATAAATCCAAATAAACTAAGAAAGTATTTAAAAAAAGAGGTCTCTAATAATTATATGAATCATATTATAATGTATATTCTGACAGGAGATCGAAGATATTTATGATGTAAATATTGTATGATATAAATATTTTATGATATAAATATTTTATGATATAAATATTGTAAGCTTATTAGTTTTATTTATAGGATGGAAGATTTAATTGCGATATGACTTCGTTACTTTTGAAACCTGTGATTGACATGATTGTTAGTGCAGTGTGTGACCACAAAGGTCACACAAGATATCTTGTGAGGAAGGCTTTGTTTACAATTTAAGGCTAGGATTACAACTTAATTAAGATAGTTCCCGAAATACGAACTGATGATTTTATTATGATGAACAGAATAAGTTATAGTACTACCGTTATTCACTCCTTTACACACACACACACACACACACACACACATACACACACACACGCGCGCGCGCGCGCGCGCGCGCACACACACTTAACGGGTGGATAATAACGATAAAGCGAGAATGTGTTACTCTTGGAAATCTAAGAATCTCGGAATATTCTCTCTCATGCTCCGATTCCTGCTCCGGGACGCATCTTCCCTCTTTTCGCTTCGATGTGCGCTTAATGCTCCAAGCTGTCATCGCGCCGGTCCAGTTGGCGCTTTAGCTAGCTTCTTTATATTTTATAAAAATTTTACAATATTAGTATTAAACAAGAATCTAAATGTATAAATAATCAGGACTGAGATAAGGCCAGACTGCTCAGATAAGGTTAATTGCAAATGGCGCTTAAACCTAAAAATCCATTTTGTTTAGCTTTCCCAATTAGAGGTCACGAATCAGGATCACTATTCTAACTTCGTTTCACGAAGTTCGGTCTCCTTATTTCTTACTTTGTGATTACACTTTATATAAATAGACTGACTTAATAAACCCGAGCTGTCTTATTGTTCTCATATGCGTCCTGTCTATGAGTATCGTGTTTATCCATGTAATTTATATATACGTGAATAAGAGAAACTCAAATATGTCGTTGTTTAGGATCCCTATTCTTGAAAGAAAACGTATACGAAAGTCTAGGGACATACTATAGTATACGTTACGCATATTATAGTATTTTCCTAGAATTTCGTATACGTTTCTTTTCATATTCTTTTCAAGAATAAAGACTCAGCACTGTTCAAAGATGAAGATGAAGTTGGCAGTTTACTAAAGTTACTTGATTTATAAAGTATGTACATATCGCAAACTTGCACCCATTGATGCGAAACGCAATTTCAAATTTATGTATTTGTATATACGTATTTTATTTGAAAAAATGAAATCGTCGAGTATGTAAATCAATGTTTTTTAATTATAATCAGTTTATTCATAAACAAAAAATATGTACGAATGTTTAATTTATGTATTCTTTACTATGGGTTTATTTGTCGTAGAAATTTAGTATATGAAAGGACAATGTAAATACAATTTAAAAGATAAACCACCAACCTTCATGCTTGAAATCGTGTATTATGTACTTTTATCATTTTGACGCAACACTTTTGAAATCAATTGCGATTTACTTTATAAATCTAGAGACTTCACGGTCTATCACGAAGTAAGAGATAGAGAGACTCAACTTGATAGCGCACGCAAAAAAAAAATGGAACCGGTTTGTGTGCTAAATTGAGAGGGGATCCGCTGAGAAGAATAACCTACTAATTTGGACACCATGTTTAAAAAGCAGATAGCTGTACTAGTTGTACACAAAATAACCTCTTACTTTGTAGAAGTAAGACACTAGTAGGCCTACTCTGTAATTTTTAATTGTTCTTAACTCAAGTTTTGTTATTGTTAAGCTGATATTACATTTGTCGTACGACAAAGATTTTGGATTCATTGATTAGCTATAGAATAGAAAGATCCAACAACTTCTCTTTTTTGCAGCCAATCAATAGGTTTGAAATGCTTTGTCATATTAGGCTTATAATACTGTTGCGCAGCATTTTTATCTTAGTAAAAGAATTATGCAGTGGCGTTATAATGATAACAATATATTAAGAATTACAAAATAGGCCCGCAGGTATTGATAAGAATAGATAAAACACGAATATAAAGCCAGCAAATAAATAGTCTGTTTTCTGTTCCTACTAGACTGCTCTAGAATTCTCTTTTTCAGTTTTGACAAAAATATAAACTACAGCGATTGCTACATACAGGAAGGACTTCTAATGACTCACGATACACTATAAAACTAAGACGCTGCATTCTTATTTCGTTTCAGTGCAGTATCCAGTAGCCGCCATTTTGCTGAAGACGTTATATATTGTAGCCTCGCATGCATATTGGTTTATAACTTAAAATTGTTCTGATAAACGAGGTTAATATGATATCATTAGCTAGTATCCAATCATTTGGGAACGCTTCTCCAGTACAGTATCCAGTATCCAAAATGGCGGTTACTGGATATGCTGCATTGAAACGAAATGGGAAGCAGTCTTTATTTATAACAAAAGAATACAATATGCAGAGACTTGACTAGCTAGCAGGAGATTCTAAAAAGATCTAAACGGAACAAAAAGAAAGAAAATAACGGCTAATCTCAATGTAGAGAGGAAACTTTTAATTTTTATTCTATGGCGTTAGACAATGTGTGTCACTTGGACGAGGAGTGTGTGAATGTATGAATAAAGGTACAAAAGTGTAATAGTCATGGAGATAAAGAATAGGAGACCGAATTAGGTTATAGGTTTAAAGTGTGGTTAAAATCAGATTTCTGAATTGATATTAGTAGTGCTCGATAGGCGGCGTTCGAATGATAAAATTTCTCTCATATACGCTTAGGAACTTCGCACAATAAAAGGAACAGAGAACAGAGAACAGAGTGCTCCCGCGTAAAGCGCTTAAAGCGCTTGCATATAACCATAAGCGTCGCTCCTGCCTATCTTCTACATGGTCTGTGATATGGATCCTCAACTATTTTTTCTTATAATTTGAAAACTAAGCTTCAGACAAAATTTTCGCAAAAGAAAAATCGTCTAAAATTAAATCAGGAATATGATATTTTAAAGACAAACATTTTTTTAATTTCTATGCTTTTTCATGCTGATGCTCGACGCTCATTTTTAGTATCAAAACAGGTCACGTGATCAAAACTGACACTTGATATTCGTCAATTTCTATCACGTAATTTATTTTGACACCAAAAATGAGCATCAAGCATCAGCATGAAAAGACATTTTAATGAACAGTAGAGACTGTAGATACATCGGGATTAGAATCCCTAGAAAAATAGAGTTTGGCCCTTGGTGGATGGGAACTTTAGTTGCTCGCACTTTTTGCAATCGGCATCTTTGCTTTCTCTCTTTTCAGAGCCAAACATATATCTATTTCATTTTAAGTGCAAAAATATTTGGGGATTTCATGCAACGCGTGTAGTTGGACAGTGTCTTCTTTTTCTAAATCTCTGCTCTCTAGGTTTATGTAGCTTCATGAAAGCTTCACAGGAAGAGAGTGGCAAATTGCATCACGTAAATGTCTATGTCCAATCAGGATTGAGGTCACGTGACCACTTTTCTCCAATCTTTTATATGCCTATGAAGTTTTAATATCCATGCCCCATCAGAAGAGATGGGTCATGTGATGCATTTGCCACTCTCTCTCCCTGTGAAACTCTTTAGACTTATAGACTGTTCGCAGTGTGAGCTGGCTACCAACTGTGAAACGCTAAACATGGGGCAGTATTCATAGTCCGTTTTTATTTTAAAACTGTCTTAAATAATATTTTAAGATGAGATGTTAAAGCGATAATAGTGACATCTTTGATTCCTTACATCTTTGATTTCTTACATTATATTATATATATCATTCTGTTTTACTTAAACACGTACATATGTCTTTATCTAACATATGCCAGCATCATTTATCACAAGACCGCGCAACTATTGCTATACAGAATTTTGGCTTCCAATCTTCGCAAAATATCCATATACACATATTTTCTACACGGTGAAAATATTTTTCTTCTAGATCTTCAATCTTAATTTTACTCAGTATCGTTCGTTCTAGTAATGTGATCTCCGCTGCACACTTATTTTTAACATATGGATTCTAAAACTCTTATATCAAGCAAACATATATCTAAGATGACAACTATTCGAACCAAAAGTAAGTGAATTATGTAATTTTTTTCGATTTTCTCATGAAATCCAGTGCAGCGGAGGCACTGTTTGTGCATACTTTAATTTATGTAATAACACTTTTGCAATCTATAAATCCAATTCAGAGATTTTTCATCACAGATTTTTGTATATTTCATGTGCAAATGTCGATAAAACAGACATCTTTAGCATTTTCTTAAGATGCTAATACAGAGTTGACTTATGATATCTTAAAACTGTACTTAAGACAGTCTTAAATGCAAGAATCGATTATGAATATCGGCCCATTTCGCGTCGTGAAGTTGATACCGAATCCTTGCGTAAGTATTCAAAGTCGATTCTTACGCTGATTCTACAATGATTCTTAAATGAATTCTTAAATGTAATGCTGATTCTACAATGAATTGGTAATCGGCAGTCCTAAGTCTTATCGGTGAAGTTGATCAATAGCCAACTTGTACGACTAAGGCTGATTGGCCAGGCTTCATCGATTAAGACTAAGACTTCCGACTACTGATTCATTGTAGAATCAGCATTCAGATTGTCTTAAGTACAATCTTAAGATGTCGTAAGTCAATCCGAGGTATTAGATCCATCTTAAAACATTATTTAAGATGGGTTATAAAATAAGTAAATGGTAAAATAAGAACGGATTATGAATATCATTCTACATGTTTCGCATTTCATAGTTGATAACTCTTGAACTTTATAAACAGTCCACAGACGAAAAAAATAGAGATTTAGAAAGAAACATTGTCCAACTGTACACACTGGATTCGTTCGGGGAGACGCTATTTGCGCTATTTAGCACTACAAATTGTTCATGGAACTGTAAATAGCTAACAAACAAAACCATGACATCACTAATAATAATGTGTTACATCACAACGTTATTCCTTCCGAGATGTATTGTACATAGCGTTATGGCTCCGGCACATTAGCGCGATGTTCGTCGCACGCGACACCAGAATCACCAATCTCCCCTCTTGTTCCAAGTGTTACCAGCATTTGTAGCAACCTCATATGATACAAGAAATGAAGAACTAATATTTAATATGGCTGTCATATGGAAATCATCATTTCCGCCCATACATCTTATCGCTGTATAAGCATATGAGTCTGAGTACAAGAATTGTCATAACACTTACTTAGAGATTTGTTGTAAACGTAAGCAACGCACAAGCTTTGACGTACGATTTATTGCCTTTGAAGACACGATAATAAGTTGTACGTCATACGTGAAAGCTTGTGCGTTACTTACGTGACAATTTAAGTCTAAGTAAATGTTACAACAATTCTTGTACTCAGATTCTATGGCTGCGTTCATGATGAATTATCACACGCTTTAAGCGCTTATAATATGGCTGAGTTCATAAAGGATGTTCACGCGCTTTAAGCGTTTGTAATCACTATTCTATTTTTATCAAGCGCTTTCAATAAAGAATTTTCAATAAAAACAGAACTTTTTATCGAAATATAAAATTTAATTTATAAACTTAACGCCATCATACTGTTTTTTTAAAAAATAAAGAAATACATAATCTTTTCACTTGCAAAATATAATAAATACATTTTAAACATAATTATATGCAATACATTTATTTACAATTATACTTATTATGTACAATCATTATATCATTATATATGATTCATTACATTTGTACTCATTATAATACGATCAAATCTAATACAAATCTAATAAGATTTTTATTCTTCATTTTATCAAAGAATATTTTATAAAAATGATCACGCGACTCCATAGAAATCATTCAAATTATCTGTATCTCAAGCGTTTGTACGCTTTTTCATGCAAAATAGAGAATTCGTTTATTCATTTTAATCCCTGATGAAAATTTTTCTCATAATTTTTATATGAATGGAACATTTTTCAAAAATATTCAGAAAGTTTACATTTTCTTTTAGAATTTTTCATACAAGTGAATTCTGAAATATTCTGAAATTTCTCATCCCATAATTTTTAAAAAGTATTTTTAAATTTTTTAGATTCTTTAACATTTCATCAGAAATTATACTTACAAAAAATCTTAAAAATCTTATGATATTTCGTAATTAATATATAATATATGAAAAATTATGAGAAAAGATTTTCTGAGAAATGTTTCAATTCGTATAAAAAATGTGAGAAAGTTATAAAATTATAAAGAAATTTTGAAAAATTATATAGAAATTCTGAAAAATTATATGAAAAAATTCTGAGAAAAATTTTCACCAGGGATATACAAGAAACTTATATTTATCGATGTTAAACATAAAGAAATTGTCTTTATAACATGTCTTTATAACATTAATAGAGCATTAAAAGGATGCTGAAATCAAATTGTCGGGACATTGCAAATCGATATTATAAATCTCGAATTTACTGAACGGAATAAAAAATTTACAGATTAAAGTAGACGCAAAATTGTGGGAGATGCTGCAAGCATTCATATGGACTTCATATCAAAATTGGACAAAAGTTAAAAAATTACGTTTATTTTTTTTTTTTAAATGAACTTGGTATTTTTCTATTAAGGGACATGTATTGCTTTATGTAATATATAAAGAGTTATAAAAACAATTTTACACGGGGGCAAAATGACCTCAACATTTTAATTGATTGCCGTATTTACGGTTTTGTTCTTTAAAGTCACAAAAATTACTGAACATACTTTAAACATTGTAGAATATGGAAATGCAGTGACTTTTTAAAATTTTTAATTTTAACATATTTAAAAAATTACAAAGGCTGACGTCTAAGGAACAATATTTGGCCTCTAGGCACAAAAAGAGTATTTTGAATTTAATAAATAGCAATTTTTAAAAAAAAATTCTTATAATATAAATATAAAGTCTTATAAATATAAAGTCTTACACCTTTTTAGGATCATTTATTGTATTTATTGTATTTATAAATAATATACTTCTTTTTCATATTTGTAAAATTGAGATATTTTCCGTAATATAAATGGACATGTTCATGTTTTAATGTTAATATTTCTTATATAGTGTATTATACAGAATATATAAATATAATTTTATAATAACACTTTTATATAAAAAGCTAATTAAAATAAATTAAATAATTACCAAATGGATTATATATGTGTTCCTTGCATTTATTTTTGGGATAAATAATGGATGTTATGAATTTTCGTCCGTTAGTTTAATGTACCGAAAATCATCGAGTATATGTTAAAGAATCCCGCTACTGTTTATAGGAAACAAAATAATATTATATATATATATATATATATATATATATTATAAATAATGAAATTAATTCAACAATTCAATATTATACACGTCCATTTACTCTTATGTTGCTGTTGTCGTATGTCTTTCCTCTCTCTTTTATTAATATTAGAATATTAATAGCTACCATGTTTGTACTTTCTTGATCGCAATTGCTCTTAATTTAAAGTCTATGATTGTTATCCATTGTCTTACACATGTTACTAATTGAGCAATTAGCACGAGTTGTATTTTCACAAAATCCATATCTAAGGGACATGTAATTCCCAGATTCGAGACATCGAAGATAAAATAGAATTGCGTAATCCGCAAATTTTCGTGTTCGTCGCATTTCCTAATCTTCGAATCCAACAATTCTATCTTTCCTTCTAGCATACATGATTCAGAGTAGAAATTTAGAGGGAAGTATTACGTGTATTGTCCGTTTGGAAATGTTGTGTGAGAAAGACTTCGAAAGATTGGTCTAATTTTTGTGATAAAGTGAAAAAGTGAACAAAAATAACATAGAAAACCGAGCAAGAAAGATTTCTTTTTATTTATTATATTTTAAACTTATTTTTTGAACATATATGTATATAAAATTCTTTTATATCAGCTTTCGCATAATATTTATATAGAAATATTACATAGATATATTACATAATATTTTCTTATACAAATATACATTTTTAAGTTAATTTAATATTTTTCCTAATTTTTCTATATATTTTTTCTTTATTTTTCAATATATTTACAATTTATTTTTATTAATTTTTATAAAATTTAAATTATTTCATTACAATATTAGGTTTATTCGCGTCGCATGCTCTAATATACTCCAATATATTCCTACAATAGCACTTACTCACTTCAACGAATTCGTTGGATTACGATACGAATAAATCTAATGAGTTTTGCGAGGAATTTTGACAGAGTGAAAAAAGGAGAAAAAACGAAAGAGAAAGAAGTTTAGGTGGTAACCATGGTAAAGCTAGGTAACTTACTTATTTCACGCATGCGCACTCCATTTTGGTCAACACTAACATATCAAAGGTGCCGATGAAGAGTTGTTATATATATTGTGGCGCTGATGTGCCGGAGTTATTAGAGTGCGATAACGCGATATTGTAGCGCGGTACGCGGTAGAGAAATTAATTAGGTAACTATAGAAATCGCGCAAACAGTGCCGCTTGCTTCTTTTCTCCTCTATTATATGTAGCGCGATAAGTGGCACGAGCCAGTGACAAATTCACAACAATTACTAAGCACTTTTTAATAGAATTAATTGCTTTAAATGTAATTATTAAGTAAATTCGTTGAAAAAATAAAAGTGTTGAAATATGCATAGAAATAAGTTAATATATTTAAAAACATTTATATTATATTATAATATTTATATTAAAGTTTATTTGTCACTAGCCCATGCCGCTTACCGCGCTATATAGCAGAAGGGAAAAAGAGCAAGCGGTCCAGAAATCATATATTGTGGAATATACAGTTTCTGATAGGTTGAAATTCTCTGTTCTCTGTTCCCTGTCCCTTTTATTGTGCGGAGCCCCTTACTTAGACTGTTTTTCAATTAGAATATAGAGATTACACTGTATTCCACTGTGTAAAGTACTTCTTGGAACGCAGTTTAATTTCATATTAGGTGTGGGAAAAAATTCGTGGCGTTATTTTAATGCCATCTACGGGAAAAACGCAACTTTTTCCCACACTTATAATACCAGAATGCATTGCAGTCTTCCATTCTATTCTTATAATTATATTTAGTGTATCAATAATAGATTTATGATTTTTATTTAAACTTAAGTTATAATTTTTTCAGAATTGATGATTTTTGAAGATTTTATTACAAAATAAGTATGGCTATCAAATAACTTTTTGAAAAGTTGATAACATTGACATATTTTATACACTCATACTTAGTTTTTTACTGTGTCGAGCAATGTAACACTGTGTTACCTGTGTACATTGTTGAAAACATCCTTAATTGGTTTCTGTACCGCGTATCAAATATGTAAATATCTTTTATTTGTTTAACTTGAAACTTAAAAAGATAAAAACTTGTGATTATACAGTTATAATTTGGACATTTTAGGTAATTATTTAGAATTGAGAATATCCCCATCACTTCAAATCTTAATAAAAATGTATTTATTGTATGTAAATGTACTCATTTTTCACATTTTTTCCAAAAATATTACGACTTTCTCGACTTCGAATTCTTTACTGTTCGTTGTTCATTCGGTTGAACCTCACTGAAATGCAGCAAAATATATTTTGCATCATCTCATGTAAAATTTTTAATCAATAGCAACGAATTATTGCCGCGGCGAGCTGTATATGAAAAGTCAGCTTTAAATGTAGATACACTTCTTCTCAAATCGACAACGGATGTTCAAGCATTCTTCTTATTATCTGATTAATTTACTTAGTGTAACTATTAATTTTTTTATCTAATTTACTCGTTGTTCACTCCTAACGGCAAGCCATCATAAGATTGCAATTGAGATTGCGTTCTGTTATTCACTACAAGAAAATTAAAAATTTACGTTACGTGTACAAAATTTTTAAAATTTAAATTACAGAGAAAAGTTTAATCGAGATTGAAAACAGAATCTCCTACATTAACCTCAGCGAATGTTAAATCTCTCTAAATTAAATGCTGTGCTAGGATCGTCGTTCATGGAACTAACGCTACTGGTCACGCTATTGGTCACAGCGTTAGCATTTGCATCCATAGCGCGAATAGTGTCTCTTCGAACGAATCTACCATGTTATCTTTTTCATCATATGCTTGACACTCCCATGTAAAGATATATTTCAAATGCCTAGTTTAGACTGGACGCAGCTAAAGTCTCTATAACAGAGTCTGGACACTGCATTCGCGCGCATGTCCATCCGCCATTAACAGTAAAAACTGGAAATGTATCACCGTGTTTGCTGCGCAATTCAAATGACTGCTTGCTATTATACGTGACAATAGAGTTGAATTCAATCTATTTAAATGATTCAAGATAAAAGATAGAGAGATAGAATAGAATTGTACAAGCAAAAATATGTCAACTGACAACGTGTCAATATATCAGTGCAGACATCTATATAATATATCTGTATAATGTGTATACTAATTTATACTGCTGGGGATCGATATTTTGAAACGAGGTGAAAATTACAAAAGTAAGTGAATTTACTAGAATACTAATAATTTCATTGGTCAATATCTAGTAAATTTGCTCACTTGTAATTTTCATCTTGTTTAAAGAATAAGAATATATACTCGTATTCATAGTCAGGCTTTATATTTAAGGCTTTCTTAATTTATTTTATTGATTGTTGAGCATCTAAAGATAAATTTAAGGAAACCTTAAGTATACGATCTGATTATGAATACGGGCAATAAAATATTTTATTCTCAAGAATGCGCAGTTGTCTTCAACATAGTGGCTGCTCTTCGACCAATCCAAAATTTGTCCTAAATTTAGGATAAGCATTTGATTGGTTGTTCTAATTTAGTCTGCCGATTATTATGCGCAATAAAATATCTTATATTTTTATGCCATGGAAATAATGTTATATAACCAATAATACTATGCGCTTTTATTGGATTACAGACAACTAAGTCCAAGATGGCGATAAAATAACTAATAGGAAGACTGTCGGCAAGATAAAAAAAACTCTACTTTAGTAATATAAACTTTTATACATTTTCTATCTATCAATCTTGCTCACACTTTCAACTTATTAGTTGGATAAGCTATTCCCCTTCTATTACTATGAGTTCTATGGTGTCAAGCAGCGAAGCAACAATTAATTAAAGTTCTAGGCCGGAATTCGTAGTTCTTAAGCCGGTTTTACATTAGTTGCAGGCTGATTTGTTTAATCAAGTTGCGACAATCAATCTGAAGCTTGCATTTTGAAATCAACGCTCATATTGGCTGTTGCAAATACGCTCAGCTTGTAACTAATGTAGAACCGGCTAAACGTGCCTGTAGCTTAGCTTTTTCGTGCGAGACTCTCTGACCGGCGATTAAGCGACTGAATTTATGGAAATGCGCGGTGTCTCATTACCGCGCCTTTTGGCAATCGTTATGTCCATATTTGCTCATGTTCGACGATGTACTTCGTTCGCACATCGATCGCCAATTCTGCTTTTCCACGACTCGTTGTTGAAATGCAAGACTCATAAATAATTGCTGTCTTGCATTTCCACTAGCTCGTTATTATGCTAAAATGCAGTGCTTATGCGTGGTAATTTTTAGGGCTACAACAATGTCTTAAGATGCTAATACGGTTTTCTGGCCGGTATTCATAATCGGATCTTATATTTAAAACCGTCTTAAATACAGCCTTAAAATGAACCAATCAGATAGCTGCATTAGCGACTTAAGATATTACTTAAGACGGTCTTATTAAATATAAGATCCGACTATGAATACCGGTCTTTGATTGGTTCATGACATTTTCTCAAGCATTAGCTTAAGACCATCTTGAATCTTAAGTAACATCTATGGATTCCGCCCTTAGATGTATAAGAGAGGCGCGACTGGTGTTAATTAAGTATCCTCATTGGTCATTGCAATCACGCGATTAGCAACCAATGATAAACTTATTTCTGCATACTAAAAATGGCTGTTTAATGGATGATTGATGGATTTCATAATCGGTCTTACAAATGACGCCATTTTCAGTACTTCTTTTAATGCTTTTAGTATTTTTGTGATACTGGTCGGTCATGCTTCTCTTATAAAAATAGGACTCTACACAGTGAGGCGATATTTACAGTAGCGTAAAAAATATTGCCTCGCTGATTGGTGCTTAGTGCTTGACGCTTGCTATGTTTAGGGAGTTTATTAGATGATTCTTTAGATGAAGTAAAAATTACAAAACTGAGCAACTCACTAGGTGTTGACTAATGAAGTTATAAATATTTTAATAAATTCGATTATTTTCATAATTTACTTTGTTTGTCTTGTCTATAATAAATTACAAATACTCCGTCACAACGCTTCGCAACAGTCAATCAGAAGCATCAGAAGCAATAATAATTAGTGATGCTTGTGATTGACTACTGTGAAGCATTGCGACTTGCGACGGTGTGTTGGTAACTTATTAAGCTGATTCTACATACAGCCAATCTGAAGCTTGTATTTTAAAATTAACGCTTTATATTGGCTGTCGCAACAAACTTGCGATCAGCTTGCAACTAATGTAGAACCAGCTTTAGATGCATCCAGAAGCACGACCGTTCACTGAGCGTCTCACCTCTTTGATTGGCATATTCTGTTAGATCTAAAAATATAGATCAAACAAGTACAATATATATCCATTGTAGACTATGCTTTAAGCCTATCCTAGGCAAATCCTAAGCAATAGGTTCGCAAGCTGTAAGCCGTAAGAAATTAACAAATTATAGTTGATTATTTTTGTCATATTTAACTATGATTAGCCAATTTCTTATGGTTGGCGACTTGCAATTCTATTATAGAATAGGCATTAGGGCCATTTCACATGAACTTGCATAGCCGCATAAAAATATACATAAAGAAAATTAGCCAATCATATTTCTGTCATAAAGCAAACGTAAAATATGATTATATTATATGTCAGCCCTTATAGGCCAGATTCAGTCAGATCTTATATTCAAGACTGTCTTAAGTACGGTTTTAAGAAGTCACAAACCAATCAGAAGGCTGCATTAGCGTCTTAAGACATTACTTAAAACGGTCTTGAAATAAGATTCGACTATGAATACCGGCCATAGGGTCAGCTAAAACAGAATTTTGGAACAGGGTAATTCTAGTAGGATGTCTTTTCCATCTCCTTCTTTTTCTTTCTTCAAATACAGTTTAAATAACAACTGATAATTGATTGGGATTGATTGGGGTATACTTGTAAGTTTACTAAATTAAATTAGATACGTTTTACAAAATTTAATTATGTAATCATCAATATTTATTAAACGCAACTATTAATTTGTCGGTAATTCTTGAGTAAATATTGATAATTATGGCAGCCGGTCCAATTGCGGAGCGTAACCAAGGTACGATCTTTTAATTTAAATAATTTAGCTTAAATAATTTTTATATAATCTCTTGTTTCAAAAGAATATATGAAAAGAGATAAATGCTTTGATTATATTTATCTTATCGTCACATTACAAATTAGGTTAATCACTTGATATTAAAGTTAACCTTAAAAATGTATATTATTGAGTACTTAGAAAATTTATGTTATATGAATATTCAAATGCATAATAAATTAATTTTTATATTTATTACATCTTTGATATGAAAATTTATATAGATGCAACAATATATGTTGGAGGTTTGGATGACAAAGTCACAGAATCCCTTATGTGGGAATTATTTGTTCAATCAGGACCTGTTGGTAAGCACATATGTTATTCATTATTATGTGTTAATGTAAATTTGAGTATTTTTTAAATTTATGGTGGTAATTAATGATTTATATGGCACTGTAGATTGACTATGTACATATACCTTTAATATTTTCTTAAAAATATATACAGGATGTTTGATAAATAACGATAAAACTCTTGCATAGGACGGACTAAATTGAGTAAAAAAATTCTTTATCATTTTGCAGTTTTTGCAATAGTTGACAAGATATCAATTACTAAAAATCACCAAATATTGTTTTCAATCATTTTTTACTCAAGTACTATCAACTTTACAGAAAAATATTATGGGACAAAAATTGTTTATTAAAATTTTTTTCAGAATTTTTTATTACTGCAATTTTTTAATACTGCATTTTTTTATTGGCAACTTTTTACCAACATGAGAAAATGTGCTACTAAAAAATTCTGAAAAAATTCTCAGAACTCTATGAGAAGAAAATAAAAATTTTTACCACTTGCTATTTTTCTATAAAGTTGATAGTAGAAAAGACTGGGGCTGATTGTTATATAAGGCTGACTGTCAAAATACTTATAACTCAAATAGGACATGACAGAAAAATCTTTTTACTGTAGATTACTGATATAATATTAATTTGTTGTGTAAAATGATTTGCACCACAAGTATTATATTATTTATAGTATTGTATTATTTATATTATTTATAGTGATTTCTAAAAAAATTAAGTTGGTGAGTAAATTTTTCTTATCATCTATTTTGTTGTCTGACAAATCTTTAACATTATTAATTGCGATATCCCTGTATTCATAGAAAATGACTTTGTTAGAACATGTCTTTGTTAGAAGATCTTTGCTATAATTAATAATTAATTTATCATTATCTTGACAAAGTTTGTGAATACACTCTCTTTTATTAAAAATGGCTATGTGAGATAGATCGATCAAAATGAGACGAGGTTAAGTGACAATTAATTTTGATTTCTTTAGAGAACACATTTTTACAGAATATACTTACAAATATATTATATTTCAAATAGACATATATCAGGTATACATATATATTTTTTCGTTTTTCATACATTCATAAACTATGGTACAAAAACAAATGTATTTTATAATTAAAATAACTATTTTTTTTTAAATATAAAAAAATCGTATTAAGATTCCTTATAATAAAATAATAATAATAGTAATTCAATAAATTAGGAATCTACGCTGTTATAGATGCGCTTAAATTACTGTTTCAATCCAAATCTCAGTCTACTTGAATATATTTCATTTTAAACATGTGACTCGCAACCATTAAGACCATTGTCTAGTTCGATTTTATATCATCGACAAATTTACATTATTCTTAGTTATATGTAACATTTTTATAATATCGAATTTTATCCGGAAGTTAAATGTTATTATCTGTGTCTATATACGTGCTATCTGAGGTCTCAATTTACATGAATTCATCTAGCATACTAACTGGACATGAAAAATAAATAGAAGACAAAGATTCCACGTGAACAATTCTATTAATTGCCAATGTTATCATGCTGAAGAAGGCTAGAATTTAGCCAAAAAGTACATATTACACTAATGGAAATTGTATATTCAAGTAGATTGAGGTTTGTCCAGTAATTTAAGCACACAGCGCGGATTCCTAATTGCTCTTATTTAATTACTATTATTAGAACTATTTTTTACTTATATTATTATTATAATTACTATTTCTTAAAGTGTAGAACTGATATGAATATCTAAGAATTGGATTTTTTATATGTGTTGTCCATAACAAATATGCTACTACCAATCCTAGGACATGTGACAATCAATCCAGAATACGGAATTCATTCTCACATTTTCGCAGCTTCATTTAAAATTAAATATCTTATTTTTACATTATAATGAATTCACGAGTAATATTTTGTTTAATACCTAAAGAATGTATATTATAACGTATATATTTCAAAATCAGCCATCCACTTTTTTTTTAAAATCACTAATCAAAAACTGTGATAACCGGCCCCAGTCTCTCCTAATTGAATAAAAAATTATTACACATCAATATTCGATTTTTACTAATTAATATCTTGTTAATTATTGCTGAAATAGTAAAATGCTAGAGGACTTTTCGTTTTCGACTCAATTTAGTCTGCTCTATCCTTATGCAAGAGTTTTATCGTTATTTATCAAACATCTTTTGTGTGTGTGTGTGTGTGTGTGTGTGTGTGTGTGTGTGTGTGTGTGTGTGTGTGTGTGTGTGTGTGTGGGTGGGTGGGTGTGTG
>Ga0157364_1002063_pt1 | contig 18168 bp, 11 predicted proteins | sample AttsexASBM2_FD_111476 | JGI IMG/M metagenome (GOLD analysis project Ga0157364, IMG submission 111476) | Fungus gardens microbial communities from leaf cutter ant in Ribeirão Preto, State of São Paulo, Brazil - Atta sexdens ASBM2 | ecosystem: Host-associated > Fungi > Mycelium > Unclassified ...
AGAGAGAGAGAGAGAGAGAGAGAGAGAGAGAGTGAGAGAGGAGGGGGGGGAAGACTGCTCGACTGCTTTTGCGTCATTCTTTTAATACAGGACACTCCGTAAAATTAGATATATATAATTAGATATATATAATATAAAGTTATATTAAAATATTTTGTAACGCAATAATTATCGATAAGACTAAAATAATAATGAAATATCATATTTTTTATTATGCAATATATGAAAATGACGTATTTTTGACTAAAAATTTTTTCAAACGTCGCTATCGATTGCATTCTCACATAAATTCACGGTAATTTATAATAAAAAAAGCAAAGAGATCCACAAAGCTGCTCATATTGTATTTACCATCCCTTTTAATGGAAAGAGCTGTACAGTCAATCCTATTTATCATTAAATCGCGCGAATATCCGTCACTTTCTCCACAATTCTTCATCGATTACTCCAGATTTAGCGCCACAATGGTCGCAATAAATCTCGCGCAAAATTAATTTCTTTATCGCTGTGTTGTTTTCCTCGCGGTAGAGGAGAGATATTTTTTTATACGTTCTTCGCTATCAAGCGAATCGGTCTACCGATCCATAACGATGATAATTGATCCGCTCGAAATGGCCGCACTTTTTCTTAAATCACCCATATATAACATGTAATTCATGCATACATTAGACCTGCCCTAATTTTGATTCTATCTCATATTCTCGTCTCCCCTCGCTTAGAAAGCGAATATTTACTCATCTACTTTTAGCTAGGTATGTTTAATAAATCATTTTGTTTGCGTGTTACGCATAAAGTGTACATTAATACATCATTTCATGCCATTTAGTCCCTTGTGATTCAGCGGAGTGTTAATGTGGCTTATGTGAAATTATTGGGTTGGCCAGACTTCCGGAGAGACTTTGTGCGTAAGCTTGCGCCCGCACACGCCTTATTTCGCATGTACATGCGTACACGCATGTGTATGTGATAAGACCGGCCGGCACACTCTTGCTCACAGATGGAGGAGACGTGTTGTTTTAGGCCAGGCAAACAAGTGCCATAACTCGAGGCGTTACTGCTCGTCTCACGCTAAGGCCTGATTTACACGATGCTTTTTTTTATTAGTAAACTAGCATGTTTATCTTCTAACGAAGCAGCCTAAAAAAATATGATTCTATAAATTATATTTATTTAATTGTCAGTTTTCTAAATATATATAATTTATAGAATTATATTTTTAGCTGTTTTTGTTTGACTACACTGAGAAAAAAATGTTTGATATTTGTGACTCTATCATTGCATAGTAAATAATTATAGTTAGAAGCTCTTTTTATGGTTATTACTGCTATAATGTTAGTAATAATAACTATATATATGTAATTATCTCAACATAAAAAAATATAAATTATGATAATTTCAAATATTAATCTAATAAAATAACAAGCTACAAATGGTAAATAAAATGAACATTTTTATTCAGTAAATGCAATCGCAATTATAATGAAATTATAATGAAATAGCCATTTTTTGAATTCACTTATTATTTATGTAGTAATAATAATTAAAAAATGTGTTAAGAAAATATTAAAGTTTTTCGAGCAAGCTTTTGTATGTGATATTATTAATAATATAATTGCATGATTAAAACAACTCTGAACACATAGTTGTCCCACAAAACTGTAATATGTAATTAAATTAACACAAAAGCAGGATAAGATGTTTGATGTTTGCGATGTAATACAACATATAATAAAATAGTCCGCAATTCTGCACAGTTCAATTTTAAACCAACTCGAGCATTTTTTTTTACGTAAATTTCAACATATTTATGACACGAAACACCCGATACATGAAATTTTTACTGCTTGCAATAATATAATACGTCTCGATAAGTGGTGTTGAAAAGTAGACGTTATCACAATTGTGGCAAACACGTTTCTGAAGAAAATGTCGATGACCGCAGAATGTCTTGGATGTCCAAGGTGCAATCTGCTTCTTTTTTTTGTATGTTATATAAGCGGGATCATCGACCTCACAAATGGATGATGCAATAGACATAATTTAATCGTAGTCATATTTTTGAACAATATATATGAGAAATTTTCGTGACATATTTTAATAATATATTAGTGACAAAAATTTATATATCGTTAGCCAACATAAAAGTATATTGGGAGTTTGTTTTGAGGATTTTCAAAAATAGTTTGTATATAATATTATAGCGATAGTTTGTATATAATATTATATCGAATAGGGTTTTACTTGGGTAAAATCGATTCGCCTCTGATAGATCCGTCTATTTCAGTCGCTAATAGTATCCCAAATGACGGGTCTTGGAGGAGACTACGTGAGTCACATAAAATAAAGCGATTGCTTCTGTTCTTATCTATCGAAGCGAACGCTTTGAAAAATGAGATTTTAGAGTAATCGATTATCAAGTCAAGACGTTGTGTTTTGAAATATAGCGCTTACCGAAAACATTGCGAAATAGTGAAATATGCATTTATTGCACGACATTATCATCCTAGACATATTATTGAATTTTATTAAACACAAGAAAATTATATAAAATTATATTTGATATATTTTGATATTTTTAATTAAAAATATAATTTTTTTATGTTTAATAATTTACAAATAAATATTAGTTTCTTTATAACAAAAATAAAAGGTTACATTCATGAAAGATATAGAATATCTTTTTTTTTTGTTGATATTTTTACTCTGAAATCAATATTTTGTTAAGGAAATCAGTTATTTTCAGGAATTCTATGCAGCTAAATGATATTTGAAACGAAACATCTTGCTTACCACTTTTTCATTTAAGTACGATAAGGCGTTGTACGTTAACAGCGGTAAGATATCATTATTGAAGTATCTCTTTGACATTTCGATTTACCGACCAGTGTAACAACCGATACATTCGTAATAACGGCTAATTGGAAACGTGCAGTACGCGTGTGTGTATGTGCAGTGATACAATCACTGTATATACAGTATTCCAGAAATGGATTGGTGAGAGTAGAAGGGGAAATTTATTACTGGTATGAGAAACGCTTGCTTCGCAAGTGGTCTTAAATCGCTTAGATACGGGACACCCTGTGCATCTGCTCGTGGACACGCGAGCCGGCGCTCATATCGCAGTTACATTGTTATGCATACATTCGTATCGTTCGGATCGTGTGGCAGGCTAATCGGCCATCTATGGGAAACGGGAGAGAGTCACACGAGATAAAGAGAGAACAGCCACTAATTGTTGGATACGTCCAATTGCCGGACACGGCGAGCGCGAGCGCACAACACCGTCCGCTTAATTGTTGATCTTAATTAAGCCGTATCGCAGTAGATTGCAATTAATCCCTGCGTGGGTGGCGATCCGCGACATTGTAGTCTATCATTCCCTTCCGCCTCTTACTTCTCTGCCTCCTTCTTCTCGTTATCGTGTACTTCTATTTAGTCACGTAGCACGGCAATAAAAATCCATTGCTTCTTTATGCCACTTTAATTCTCGCTTATGCCTCCGCACGTAATTGGCACGTTGCTCCATATCTTCGATGGAGATACTTCTCCATATTGATAGCCGATCATTATCGTCATTAACGGCCGCCCGGTTTCACGAATCGACTGCCATTAACTTCTCTTTTCATATTCAGTCTTCGACCTATACAGCAATTCGCTGTAAGCAACACTTTTCGAAAGGCGAAATAAGTATAATTTGCGATTAAATTCTCCGCAACATGTAAACGACATTAAAAGTCTTTGGAAGAAGTCTCTCGAGGGAACTGGATGTTATTAAGCAACACTGATGACGTTGGATGCGTTGAAAAAAAAAAGTAAAATTTTACTCTCTATGTCGGAAGAAAAGTAAAATTTTATTCTCGAATTTATTTCTTCGAGCTTTGATTTTCATAAAACACGAATAATAAATAATGCCTGTCGTTTTAATAATTTCTATGGGTTATTGGTAAACGAAAAATAAATTACTGCATTTCATAAACGCTGAAAGTAGAGATGATTGTCGATACGCGCGACGCAAATTCACGTCGGTGTAAAATAACGTCATTTGGACAACTGCTTTGCATTTTACGCGATTACAATTTAGCCGTCGAGTTAACGTTATATCGCGCTTCTCGTAACGTCAATTCGGGTTTCGCTTCCTATCGAATTCAACGGCACTTCACGCATATTTTACTCGCTTCGGATATTACGATAATACTGCTGTTCGCATTGGCGGTCGCCTCACGCTCGATTTCGCAAACGGCGCGAATAAATTTAACAGATACGTCGGGCTCCCTCATTTCGTTTTACGTACATAGTGGTCGATGAAATCGGGCGTGTCTCTCGTTGAGAAGCTGAGGTATTGAAGCCGAAGCGCTGCTGATAGTCGCGATTCAATCAAACTTTCTCTACTAAACGTTCAATTCCTTTATCTAACGATGAGAAGTCACACGTAGTGGAGTCTATTATAAAGATTCTAGTTTAAAAACGTAATTCTAATTTAATTAATATAAATTATACATAATGAAAAAGGAGTTTTATAATAACAATCAAATGTTAAATAAAATAATTTTAATTAAATAATGTTTGATTCGTAAGTTACACATAATTTTACTTTTCTAAATATTTAGTTTTTAGTAATTATTAACGGTTGATAATTATTATTTTAATATAAACGAATTATTTAGAAAAGTAAAATTATATTACATATGGTTATATTAACCGAACATCTGATTGAAATGGTTTCACTCAACTATTATTAGACTTTTTCTCAGTGTGAGTACTTTTTAGCGCAAAGCTATTTATCTGCTCGCAATATAAGGTACAACACAAAGCTCAATTTAATATTTTCTACGATCGTTACGTAACAGGAGAATGACCTTCTTTTCTAGCGCGATTAGATGAAAAAATTTGGTGTTACTCGATAATATATGTCGTGTGGGAGTGATTTACGCGATATACAATGTAGCACAAGGCCTTTCTCCCAATAATCGGCTTCTCGACTGTGGACGTCGCATAAATCCCTCTCGGACGTCTCCACGTTCTTTTCTTCTTTTTCTTCTTCTTCTCATCTTCTCTCAGTTACAGTCATACATTCGTAACGTCGGTTTCGAAGTTTATTTTTGCAATTATTTTACGATGCTTATAACTCGTTACGGGATAATGAAAAGATTTTGCTCGATGGAAATGAGGCTCAAACAATTAATGTAAGCGGACTTGAGAGCACGAAGTCACTTCGGTGTTTCCGTACAAGGAAACTTCGGGAAATTATGATAATCTGCTCACCGCCGGCTCAACTTTTCCTGAATGAGGTAAAGGAAATGTAGTCAATAATTGTGAAACATTGTGTGTAGAGTGAAATGAGAATTTTTTTTTGAAATTGTGAAATATATATATATATATATATATGTATTTGAATTGTCATAAAGGATATTCTTCATACAGAAAAAGATTTACTTTACATAAGTATTGTAATACGTGTTTCAAGTATTTCAAAAATTCATGTATTCACAAGTCTGTCACAAGTTCATCACAGATATCAAATGTACTTAAATATATTTTGAATTTAGTAGTTTATTTTCTAATAAGTTTAATATACTTTAATTATTAAATTAAAACAAATTTGATTTGCTTATTATAATAAGTCGTTTCGAGCAACTTTAGAATATTCATCGAAAGAAAATAAATTCTTATTTCGAGTACATAATAATGAATTTTTCTAAAATTTGTAATAAGTATATTTTAAGATTATTATCAAAAAAATATTTTTTGCTGAAGATAACCGTTACTTAAAAATTAATTGAGTAATCACTTCTTTTTAGCAATTTCCTATGTGTTCTAAAACTATTTTTATCCCGCATCGCGTCCGAGATATCGTAATTTCTCGTTGCAATGTTGTTTAGTGCTGTTATAACAAGCAGCAGCCGGTTTCTTTCGTCTGTCGCCTAAAACCGTAGAGAAAATGATATAAAATTTTTATTTCATTCATTATGTAACGTCTCACAACACTGTTGTGTGCGTGGTGAAATACGCTATTAAATATTCATGCGGAGAACTTTATGAAGCTCGCCGGGGATCATATTTTTCTCATCCTTAGTACTCGGTGCGGAGTTACTGTCCCGATTTACTCGGCGATGGCTCGGGGCAGCGCTCTATGTATAAAGCACGGCGGCATCACAATTTACGCTCGGGCTAGGGATACCTCCGGCGATCGATAAAATTTTCATTTCATGCGTCCTAAGCGGGTACGTCAGAATCACCCTCTCCCCTTCCTCTCTCTCTCTCTCTCTTTCTCTCGTTTTCTTTCTTCCTCCCCTTCTTCCTGCCTATCTTTCTATCTCGCCGCTTGCGAAACCGGGCACGCATGACCGAACAATCGAATCGACTTTTAAACAAGCGTTGCCGCCCCACCTGTCGCGCCGCACTGTTTGTCGTGTTTTCTGGTTTCTCCTCTCGCTTACTTCGCGCGATGCGAACCGTCGGAAAAATATACGACTTCCGACAACAAGTATACGCTGAATAAGCATTACATCCGTATGGTGAAATCTCAGTCAGTATCTTACATTGGTGTTCTTTCAGTTTACTTCAACGTGACTCTAATCTTCACTTTCAGTTTCGATTATGTAACCGTCGTCACCTTCACACTACAGCGCCCGTTTCTTTATCTTCTGACGTATCCGGAGTGAGCCGGAATGAGCAAGTGTTGCTTATCGAATCCTGTGTGTTTAATGTAAATGATCCCGAAGGTTTAACGTTACATCTTATATTTAAACGTGGCGGGATTATGACTTTGCATTTAACCCGACCAACGTGACGAAAATTGCGAAGTACGCGTCGCACATGTTACGATAATTGACGGCGCCGACTTTGAAATTGGGTCAGGTTTTCCAAACCTCCTCGAAGCGTGCAAAGATACGAATTCGAGTAGGTACGAGCCATGGCCGATGCGTGGTAGACCAGGCACGATTTTTACGATCGTTACGTTTTCGTCCAGTCAACATCTGGTGAGCAACAACGTTGTTAGAGTTCTCCCTTTGAACTTTTCCATCTCTGTTTTTCTGAAAGCACGCGAGTTGTACGCTACAACGAGGCGAAAAAGCACGCTCCGAGCTCTTTGATGATTTTTTTTTTTACAAAACAGGTTCGTTAGTCGTCACAGCGTGTAATAATTGGAGCTGATGTAATACTTGGTGTAATATTTTCGATCGTGTTGTATAATTAAATTTTTTGAAAATATTCTGTGCAAACCAGTCGTTCATTTGCTAAAAAAAAGCAGAAAATGCTAGAAAATGAATTTTAATGTTTCGGATCATTAAAATTTTGGAATTTGATCTAATAATTGATGATAGCAAAATAAAAGTATATTTTTTTAAGTATATTATTTCTAAGTGAGAAATTGAAAGCCAAAAATGTACAAAACGACAAGTGATGTTAAATTAGCAAATAATTATTAAAAGAATGCCAAAAAACCAAAATGTAGTATATTTCAATATCGAATTTTTGTCAGCTAATAAAATAATATATTAAAATAACATTATATTATTTCTGTTTTTCCTTATGTTTTCATTTTTTTCTTTAGCAACTAAAAAAATGACTTTTTTAGTTATGTCGTTGTTATAACAATAAAATGATCGAAATGTATAATTATTACACGTTCTTTTACCGTTTTATTCTTCAATTTTGCAAAATTGTCTCTTTAATAATTATGAGGAAAATAATACTCGTCAGTCACATGTATAATAACTGAAATTAGGATAATACTTGTAATATTTTCAATCGTAATGTAATTAAGCTGTTTCAAAGTTACATTCTGCATTTATAAAATAAATTGTTAAACGAACTTTTGTAACTTTATACTTTAATTTTGTAAAATTGTTTCTTAAACTGAAAAAAATAATATTTCTTAACTGCATGTAATAATTGAAGCTGGTGTAAAATAATTTCAATTATGATGTAATTAAGTTTTTTTTAAAATTATATCTTGCTTTATAAAATAAATTATCACACGCATTTTTATCATTTTATTCGTCATTTTTACAAAATTTTATTTAGGTGAGAAAAATAATATTCGGAAACACTTGTATTATATCAATTACACTCTAAATAATGTAATTAAAGAGAGACTTTTTACCAAATATCAATTAGCTCGGCATTCGTGTATGCTGAGGAGAGCTATTAATATGAAATGTGCACGAGTAGTCTTTGTAGGAGAACTAAAGGGGGACAAAGGAGGGCCATACGGACGCGAGTTTGGCATTACGGCGGCAATTTGCGCGAAATTTTGCGAATAACTCTGTCCGTATTGTCTTGGGAACAACTTCGTTAGCGTCGAAATGGGTGGCGAAGGGCTGTTGAAAACCCTCCAAAGCAGAGCAGAAACCGACACGACGCGACGGCATGAAACGTGCGTGCGCTCGCGGGTCGACGACAGGTTTCCTATAACGGAGTCCGTTCGCGTTCGGAACAGCGTCAATTACCGGACAACAAAGCGGAGCGTGGATAAATCGCGAGGCTAATAGCCCCTTTGTTCACCTGGATCTGGAGCGCCGTCGCGCGAACTCGATGATAAAATAAACGGCGCACAGTTCGCTACGGCGCGTTTTATCGCGCTTAAACGAAGTTACTCGGCGCCCATTGAATTGTAATGGGGCGTGTAAGTAGCACAGTCGCGCGCTCGCGGCCTAGGGAACCGTCTTGAAAGAACTCGTTGACTCGCGTTGCATAATAAAGACATCTTTCAGTTTTAACAATTTGCAGATCTTGGATGAAAAACGTAAGTGCACCACGGACGTTTGTGAACTTTTCGCGGAAACTGATATCATCGATGCGCGCTAATAAATAGTTAAATTCTGATAAGACTTGAATAGATTTAGATAAATCTAGAGGAAACACTGTTCACTCTCTATAAGGTTTATCAACAAGTCAATACGTTTTATGTTTTTAAATTTTTTTAAATGAGTATAATGGGTAATGATCGATTAATGAAAGGCTTGTAAATGAAAGGCTAATAAATAATTACTTTGTTTGTATAATAAAAACATCTTTCAATTCTGACAATTGCAACAAATCATGGCGAAAAGGATAAGCGTGCAGATTTGGGGATTTTTCGCGGAAACTGATATCACTGACGCCAATAAATAGTTAAATTCTGATAAGACTTGGATGAATCTTGGGAGAGACAACAACTGTTGACACTCTAAGATTTATCAACAAGTTAATGTGTTTTTAAAATTTTGTTTTGTCTAATAGTTAACGATTGATTAAAAAGACTCGAGAAACACTTGACTTTTAAAAGACTTATTGAAAGGCTAATAAATAATTGATTATTTCGTCGGTCTTGTAATTGCGTTATTTATCTGCTACAAAAGATAATTCAGGTGGCGTGATTTTTGATTAGTAATTTGATTAAAAAAGTACTATGTGATTCACGCAGCCCATGACAATACGCCCATTCGGTGACGTGATTGGTTTTTTTTTTCATATGCTACGTCACGTCTCCGGATAGATAATTTCCATCTGACAGCTATCGTTAAATAATTTCATAATACCATACCGTAGCGATTCCGCGACGCGCGACACTGAAAGTATTTGCGGTTATTACGGAGATTATTGCTCTTCTTCTGTGCCCCGCCCATGGGCAATAATCAAACCGCATTCGTGTACATGATCAGCCTCTGCTGACAACTGCGGTTGATTAATGGACCATATAGAATAGTCGGTAAAATTATGGCAATTGAAGGCAAGCGGATGAGAGCTGTGTATAACATATAAAGCGTTTTAAAATTAAGCTAATGGTTACTCGTGATATGAACTAATATTACACGATGGTATCGTTGGATTTCAATGCAGAATGTACTGCAAATTCAAGTGTATAATAAATATCTTCATACATTGAGAAAAAATGTACTAAATATTAATAAATGTTTGTTTGAATAGTACTAGCTGAATATGTGTTAACGTATTTATTTTTTGATACAAAAATTATTAAGTTAATTTAACTATGATGTATTTAATAAATATTTATTTACCGTAAATAAATGTTGAATTAGTACTCAAATCAATATTTATTGAAAAGTACATTTTTTTTTCGTGTATAATTTAATTTAATTTATCGTGTAAAAATACACAGTACTACACGTTTAAATAGGTTTGTTTTTTTATTCCCGCAGAACTTTTCTCGTTTTTAAATATCAAACATGTACATATTTGTTTAACTTTAACTTTTAAAAGTTCAGCTATAGAAAACAGATCTAAAGTAAATTCTGTGTAGGTATGTGCAGTATCATGTGTTATTTTTACACGAAAAATTAATTGTATACACATAACAGCACTTGTTACATATTTGGAACAAATTGCAGTGTACTTTGGTATTGAGATTTGCGCCGAATCTCTCTACGTGGCATCGTTACGGCGTTATTATATCTCAGTACACTAATTAATAATTTAAATTACCATTATCATTTTTGTCGTCAGGCTTTTTAAAACTTGCCGTCGTCACCTGTTCTTAAGATAGATTTAATATATGTTTTAATGACTATTCAATGACTTTCCGCTGTACTTTGCTTCGCGTTGCGGCAATCGAAGCGAAATGTTAAATTCGCGTGGTAAATAACTACGTGAATAAAAAGGCGGCGTAAATATAACGCGATTGGCAAGGCTTCATGTTTGTGTAGATACGCGATGGCACGTCATTCGCTTCTTGAGATGCTTGGAGTATGACAAACATACGGTCCTTGATGCTGCCGGTGTTTATTCGCGCGATCTCGCGATAAAACGTTAGCGTGTAATGCGTCGCGTTTTCATCTCCCTCCTCTTGTTTTTTTTTCTTCTCAGAGTACGCTGTACACCCCGAGATTGCGCCCACAGAATCATACTATTAGCATCGTCTAATCTTGTTTACGCGGTGCAGCCGTGAGATTCTGTCCAAAATGCAGCCGCCGGCTTGCGTCGTCTCGAACGTCGCCAACTCAAACTACCTCAATTATAGAACGTATAGGAATACCGCCTAGGGCAATAGGGTCACAGTCCAACATTTTCTGGTGCTTCCATCGTGAGTCGAGCTAACGTCGTTAAAAACCAACAGAAGCTCTAATCCAACATGTGATTTCGCATTAACAGAAGTACGAAACTCGTACTTTCTCGACTGCAACATTATTATTCTACGTGTGCAATTTGCACTGTAATTTCACTGCGGTGCACCGTGTATACTTTTCCATATGAACCGCGGCACACTTAGCGTATGAATTATAATTTTCCACATTGTGTGTCGCTGCGAACTTCACCAATAAGACACCGAACAATCTTCATACGGGACTTGCGCGAGCAGCGATTCGGATTTCTATCGGAGGAATGGCGTGGAATTCTAAAGACGTTTAGCTCTCTTCTGCATCGAAACGACGTATTATATTTCCATCCGGAAAGAGTAAGCCGTAGCTGTGGACATATTATCGATCCCGCAGTTTTCTACATAAAATATATTAATATATATATTCATCGGATATTTTAACTTCATCAATTTTATATTACACAAGATTATAAAGTCAAACCTTTCATAGCCATTTTTCTCGCTGAAAACTTTTTTACGTCCTTAAAAATTTTTCTAGAGCTCCAATTTTACGGCTGTGCTTTTCTTATTTAACGGCCCATAACGGGCGAAGCTCTTAGGCGGCTTTTATATATATCTGTCGGAAGGTTCATTTTATCTTACTGAAATTCTATATATGATGTAAATCTTTCGATATAATAAAACATTGAATGCCATTCAAGCCATCTAAGCTTGTAACTAAGGCCTATTATTGTAAGATTAATTTTAATCTCGGTACAGTTGACTCTTTTTTTAAGACTTGAAAAAAAAAAGACAGCGTGAGTTAAACCAAGATTAGAGTTAACCTTTCGCACACATTGACGGAACTGAACTCCAGCTCTACAATAAGTTGTAAACATTCAAATAATATGTTACATAATTTTTTTGTGCACATTTATCGGCATCTCACAAATATAAGTTTCAGATCGTCTCCTTTTGTGTAGGATCTTACAAACTTGCTGTTATCGTTTCCATTGTTACGATGAAATTTTCAACCAGATTTTTTTAGTCTCAACACTGCCGCGTATTTTCGTGCTATATGTCCTTAGTACGTCGCATACATAATTTACACGGCTTTGTTCCAGTAATTATTGTCGCAGCTGACAATGGACAATAGCGTTTAATGTATCATTATGGAAAGAAATATTCGTTCATCGTGCATTGTCGTCCGTTATGAGAGACGCGGCGACACGGCACGACGTTGCGGCACGCTGGGCATAAAGTATGGATATCGCAATAACGATACAATATGAATGTAAGAGGAGGAGGAGATGCATTATCTTATATATCGCCATTCATCGTCTGTTTATTATGAAGCGACTACCAAGACGCACGATTCCAATAAGAAGTAAACGTATTAACGACAAAAATCTCGTGGGTTTCGCAAGATTGCGTTTGTTAGATGTATTGTTATAGTTGCACGATTGCGTGCACTTGAATGAAAAACTGAGAGAGATTTGCTATGATGCATATAAAATTTACCTGTACCCTTTTTTTCCTGTAATTTTCGTAAGAAAGGAAATCATCATATCGTTTGGTATACAGAAATGGTGCATAATCTTTCAGCTTCCATTCATGAATCGATTTTGGGGACCGTAGCACGATCCGATGTTAGAACGGACCTAGATGTTCTTTTCCTAGAAATTGTAGATATTCGCTTTTTCTATTGTCTATAGTCACGTACAGAAGAGTCACGCGATTCGCAAGATAAATGACGTCCGATCGCAACGTGACGAGGGAAAATTTCGGCGTGACGTGAAATCTCGACTTTAAGAAAGGAGGATTGAAGAAACCGAGGAGCTCGCCACAAAGTCTCGGTGATTCTCGGGCTGATCGCCAGGAGTCTCCGCCAAAAAAAAAAGGGCTCTCGGACGGAGAGGAGACCTGCCACGCTGGCTGCGCTTTCTGAGGGCCTCACGTAGGAGCGAGAGACACGGCTTGCCAAATAGCGTGTATAAGTCAATTGAGTAATATCTAACTACGTTTGTGATGTAGTCGGTTATTTTTGCGAGGTGAAGTCCGCAACTCCTTTTGTCTCGAATTATTCGATTTTTTTTTTAATCTCCTTAATTCTTTGTTTTCGATCTTTTTTGGTACAAGCAGAATTTCACTCTTTTCTATTTTTCTAAAAGAGTCTGGTTTTTTCTTTTAAAATATTTCTGATATCTTTTAAATGTCTTGTAATAAAAATATTAAAAAGTAATCTTGAATTTTTTCACATTTTTTTAAAAGCTAGAAGTTGGAAGAAACTTGGATGGAAGGAGTAAAAATATTTATTGCAGACAGAGAGTTAATATTCTTATATTGCAATTGTTTATCTATTTTTTAAGAATTAAAATGTTATAATTTATAATTATTATAATTTTTTGTAATGCAATAATTTTGATTACAGTATAGACATATGGAAGAGAACCTGAAGAGAACCTTACAGTAATTATCATGTTTCTATAAGAGGGAACGTTTCCGTCTATCTGTTGCCTCGAAAATTAAACTCGGTGAAATTATACCGGTTTCAATCGCAAGCTACCTTGGATCGTGACGAGAAAATTGCGAGGAAATGTATAAGAATAATATACATGTAGCTTATGTGCATACAAATAACTTCATTAATGAAACCGTTCTGGTTAGGTTGGGATAAAACAGCAAGCAGGACTGTGGAGTCCCTGAAAGTTCATATGATGTATATCTAATAGCTAATTTAGTGATAAAAAATACGCTGTGAAAATAGAGCGATGTTGAAAACAACTTAACGACTTCTCTCTCGTATTATATCCAATGTTTAACGGTTAATGACTGTTGTCAATTGTAGATGAAACTTATCGCAAATGATTCGCTGTTTTTTTTTACACTCACTAATGTAACGCAGAATCAGAAAAATAATCGACTCGAGAACAAGCCATCAAGCGGATGTTTACGAAGCAAAATGATGAATGTTAGATTAATCGTCGATATTAATATCATTTTGCGTGCATCTCTTGCAATGATTGCGCAAAGAATGTTTATAAAATAGTCAATAAAATATCATGTGAGTTGAAGTATGGACAAATATTAGATGCGATGAATGGTGAATCATTTATTTTGATGTTTTTCTACGAATTTTTCTTGAAGATCTGCTTCTCTCTTGAGGAGGAAGAGGAATATCCTCCAGCGATACGATCATTGAGTTCCTGTCGAAAAGTATCAAGTAAATTTTCTCGAGTGCTTAGACTACTCTCACGATCTCCGACTACCACGCCGACTAACTGACATTGAGTAATTTGTTATTTCCGCCGAGCCGGCCTCTCTCGGTAACGACGGTAATGAACACCGGTCGTCATTTAATAATAGATCGGTCGATTCGAGAACCATTCCTTAATGAGTCTTTCGGTTGTTATGTGTACTTTCATCTATATAATCGAGTCCACGTGTCGCCGCCTGGTCGATTTAGTCGCAATGTTGACAGAAAATAGGCGGAAACTCCCTCCCATGGGATTGCTTCCGCAATCGCCGAAAATAAACTCAATTCCAAACCCGCAAATTTGGAAGAAAAATACACATCAGAAAAATACGTGGAAAGGACGATTTATTGAAGTACCTATAAATTTAACTAAATACAGATCTGAAAATAATTTTGTTGAACTATTAAATCTCGAGTAATACTAAAAAAAGTTTTGATATTTTAGCAACCATTTAAGCGTCCTACATAATTATTTTGATGGTCCAACAAAATTATTGTCAGATTTATTTCTAGCTAAAATTTTAGTTACTTCAACAAAATCGTTCTTTCCATGTACAATAAACATTGTTAAGATGCAAAACAATTCTTTTGTTGTATGCAAAAAGAATTGAAATGAGAATATTATGTATTAATTTACGTAAAGCATATAAGATATATATGTTTGACTATTTAAATGTACTAGTATAATTTCTGCAAAACGAAATAATAATTAATATTTATTTTCGCAAGAAATAATACAGATGAAGACCTTTTCTCGTTTCTTTTCCTTATTATAAATTCATGTATATTTATTGACTGCTCTATACATTTATTTGAATAGGAATCCCGCAAAATTCAGTTACACCAACTTTGATGGCTAACTTCAACGCATACAGGGATTCATTGGGTAAACCCTTTCCATAATGGACAATAATAATAATCAGCCGCAGGCGCGCTCTCTTAAGCCGTCGATTAATCATTTTGCGGCGATGATTTTAGCTCAGTAAGCGCATTTATCCGAACCCGTTTCGTTTCGCTTGTTTACGTCGGATATCGCTCGGTGAAATCGACCACGTCGACGATTATTGAAAGAAAGCGTATGTTAATATATTTGATGCAACCGTCTCTGATGTTTTTCAATTGTAATCTGATTACGAATGATAACGATTCCTCGAGTTGCGACGAGGTGAATGCGTTCAGTTGAGGCTCAACGGCTGTATCAGGTATATACGGTGTTCTGTTATCACTCGTAAGTTTTTTTTCTCCTTGAGACAGTTATAACGGAGGATGCGCAATGTGACATGTCCCACTTGCGTTACGTCCGGTGTGGAACGTTCAATATTCCTCGGCGAAAGCCGGCGCCAAAGTGAAAAGTCTTTCGCAGTTTGTGCACTGTGTGTGCACACAGGTTAGCGACCCATTACAAGGTCAACCATATCATTGTGGGACAAATTATGTTTGCATTTGTATTGTATATTCGTGTCATAACTGCATACTTTCAGTCTGCGTGCGATAGTAGCACTGCAAGTAATTATTTAAGGTACCTATTAATTAGGTTAGTATTTATTATCATTTCATTTCAGTAGGGGTATTAGATGAATAATATTTATCACTAATAAATATAAAATCGATGAGATAATTTCCTGAAAATATTTTTCACAATACCGATAATGCGTAGATAATGCATTGAAATGTTAGTAATGCTTTGATGACTAAACGGCCAATATGTGAAAGTATATAATGCGATTTGTGTAAACTTGTTATCGATGAGAAACGTTGAAAATTGCACAGTTCTCTTGGAAAACAAGAAAAACCTTTTATCTACACTATCTATGTTATCTATGCTTCTCTGCAAAAATTCTCACACACACACACACATACACACACACACACACGCACGCACGCACGCACGCACGCACGCACGCACGCACGCACGCACAGGATGTCCTAAATTCTATCCCTGTCATAATATTTAAACTATTCCCATTTAAAAATGATCATAGCTTCGGCATTTTCGTATTAAAAACTTTTCATCTTAAAATGCAAAAAATCTATCTTTAAAATATTTATCATCAATTTTGGGACACCATATTATTTATACACATATACATAATCAAAATTTAATTTGCATAATACTGAATAGTTTCTGTTGAAGTTTTCGGTTTTGTAGATTTTATTGCGAATTCGTCGCTGCAAGCTTACTTGTAATTTTCTCTTTTTCATATGCCAGGACCATATAAGAAAATCAAATGAATGTTATATGAAGAGATTTTTACACGTATACGGAAGTGAGAATATTGCGGAAATGTTTGGGGCGAATAAAAGATCCGCTCATCTTCGTGAAACGAATCTCGCGGGAGACAAAGAATTCGAACTGACTAATTGGCTTCCATACGAGAAATGTCCATTGTCATTTCAAATTGCGAACACGTGCACTAACTGGCGATATGACGAACGATTGTTTATCCTACTGTTTACTTCAATGTATTTGTTGAAAAATACAACGATCCTAAATGTGTTTGCGTCAACAATCGATCGATCATCAGAACTCTTCCGATCGGCGGAAGCACGGCTAATAAGTTTGACAGTCGGAATATTTATAATGGATGAGTTGATTTCAATATCAATAACTGCAAGAAAAACTGACAAACAGAAACTATAAATATTAATAAGCTAGTATCTAATAAATTATATTGCGTCGTAAAACGTGACTCAAGTCACGTACAGTCACATTCGTTTTTCTTCCAACGATGAATTATTATATCGACAAATGTTAGCATATTAGGAATTACATTAGGAAATACTGAAAAAAAACCCGGAAGCATATGAAATTACCGTAATAAACAAGATCTGATCTGTGAATTTTTTAATCTCGCCTGACAGGGTGCGCAAAAAATCATAAGTTTTTTTAAAGATATCAATTATGCGTTTCTTGACAGCAGGTTCTTGCGATTGCTTTTTCCTGTAATTTAAACGTAACACGTAATAATTTCACATTGGTGTATTACTATTTGTTTTACTCGATCGATTAAGGAGCAATCACACGTTACAGAGTATAACACGGTCATTAAGCATGATACTCTATGTAGCGTGTCCAGTGTACTGAGCTGTAATTTATGCCGATATCTATCTAGGTGCCCATATCTCTCACGAGACATGTATACAAAGGTATGCGGTGATGTATTAATCAACAGTAGTCAAGACGAATTGTTGAATGATGCAACGCAAACACCTGAACCGTGGATCGCTTTCGGATGACCCGGAAACCTACTCCCTTTGTGCACGTATCGTAAACGCAATTACGTAATTAATATTACGATTAACGCACCTAATGCCTCTTACGTATAGTTAACGCTTTTTATCGACGCAGCAGGTGCGAGAAATAAACATGTACATTGGGTATTCCAGAAATCGTGATACAATCGAGAAAAGAGTAATTCTACATGAAAAAATAAATCTAAACTATAAAATAAAAATTTTTTATAAGGCTAAAAAATATTTTAAAAACGTAAAATAAAATTCATTCATGTAAAGCTTTATTTTCGAACGTTTTTAACAGTTTATAAAGTAATAAAATTCATTGTACATGAATATCTGTTTTATTATATATTCTCGATTATTCAATACAATAGACACAAACATGAACAGAAATAATACACGTAGTCTTACAGCGAGATCTGTTAAGTCGATATAGTACCTAATGAATATTCAAAGTCGATGAATATTTTTTACAAAGTTTTACATGAATAAATTTTATTCTACGTTTTTGAATATTTTTTCATGGATCACTCCTTTCACATTGTATCTTGATTTCCAAAACACCCTGTATATATATATATAAGTATATATATATATGTATATATATATATATATATATATATATATATATATATATATATAAATATATATAAAT
>Ga0157364_1002064_pt1 | contig 18166 bp, 12 predicted proteins | sample AttsexASBM2_FD_111476 | JGI IMG/M metagenome (GOLD analysis project Ga0157364, IMG submission 111476) | Fungus gardens microbial communities from leaf cutter ant in Ribeirão Preto, State of São Paulo, Brazil - Atta sexdens ASBM2 | ecosystem: Host-associated > Fungi > Mycelium > Unclassified ...
CCTCCTCCTGCTTGTGTGCGTGTACTATCCACCCCCCCTCCCGTGAGTTCTTCGACCACAGCCTCTCCCCCCCCCTCTCCTCTCTCTCTCTCTCTCTCTCTCTCTCTCTCTCTCTCTGTGTGTATCCACTTTGTCTTTACTTCTGGCTACTTGTAACTCGTAATTTCCTCCACAAGTGCGTGTCGTCGAGCGTACGTAAGATTGTATGCGTCCTTGACGGCACACGGACTATTGTCTATCCTCCTGTCTTAATTGGACGTTTCGCAAAGTAAATTTTCCGACCTAGCAGCAGATAATGCTAATTAGCCGGAGTCTGGGTTAATTCTGCGGGTCTGAAACTGTTGGAGACTGCTCTCTCCTTCTTCCTCCAAGAAATCTTCCTTCCGACGCTATCGGCTATTTACTTCAGGAACTTTGCAGAAATCTTTCACCGCATTACTGATATCGTCGGAAATCGATGTTCACGTAAAAGATAAATAACAAGTTTCGCTGTACATCATAACACATTACCTTTCTCTAGTGCGTTAACATACTCATCATTTTATCTAGTAAACATGATCTTTTATCGGCAGACATATCGATTTCCATAAGATACTTTTAGTTGTTTTCAATACTACTTTTAGAATTCAATAATCCTTATCGGATTCGTGATAAAAAAATGTCACATTTATTCTATTTATTTTTTAATTATAATATATATTTATTATATTTATTTTATTCTATAACATGTATTGTTTATTATCAGTTTCACATTAGACATCGTTTTATGGAAGTTTTCAATCAAGCATGAAGTTAATAATTTCGCCAGTTGTCAAGTGGCTTACGTATAGCCGATCACACGTAGAAAACGCGATGTTTCGCAAGAGAACAAAAGAACTCGAGTTACCCTTCCTGTAGTTACCCTTAACTCGTATCTCGACGGAAGCTCTCTGATAGCTGGCGGGGGTCGCAACACTTTATTCTTTAGCATGGCTTATCTTGATTCGTCTACTCGCGAATCCCTACGATCGAACCGACCAATCCAGCAACCTCCCTCTTCTCCAGTCAACTCTCTTGCCACCCCGCAAAGCTTCGGATACGGATCCTTACGATACGAGATATCCTTGTCAGGTTGGCTGGTCTCCCATCGCCTCCGTTAGCCTCGACTGAGTCTGACCCTTGCCCCCTCCCTCCCTCTCCCCCTTTCGCCGTCCGTCGAGTCTCGAGAGAATTTCACGATACCCACTCGACGTGGACCATCGATTTGAAAATGTCTTCGAATCCTGAAATCGGGGTGCGCGCGGAATAGCGAGGCGAGGAAATGCTTGAGACAGGATTCAGGAAATCGCACTAAATCCAATTACTTTCGAGACTAGTGGAGGTGATGTATACGAGACATTTCGTGGGGTGTATACGAAAAAAAAAAGTTCAAAGTCTGTTCGATTCTGTCAGAATTATGGGCGATATTTCGAACGCCAAGTGGCAGATATTGAGAGTTAGATGTGAGAAACTATGAAGAGAGAGGATGTCTCGAACCCCGAACATCGCAACTGTATCGTTGACGAGGAGGCGTCTTGACGGAGATTTTAGGAATGCGAGAGCACGGATTGTCATTGATGCAAGCATTGAGAACTTGCGGCGAGACGGAATACCGAAACGCGATTATGAACTTAATACGATTAAATACAGTAAAGGAGAACGTGCGCGAGTTAAGATCAGCGAAGCGATAGCATTTATTAATGCGATAAATAGTCTCTAGTTTATATATAATAAATAATTGACAAGTGTTGTGTTTTATATGTAATTGATATATATGTTGTATAAAATTAATATATTTTACAATAATCAAAACACAATACGCGCATGTAAAATAACCGGATATGCGTTAGATTATTTTGAAAAAACCTACTTCATTTATTTATTCTAATATGGAGTAATCTGAAAATTGAAAATCAATAGTTATAATCAAGAAAATATCAGACAGATAAAAGATTTTTCAGAATTCTTATGTTTATTTTAAATTTGCTCTTCTATATTTTAGATTGAAAAATATTTTTTTATTATTTATTCATTTAAAATTCAAATCTTATGATCTGAAAGATTCGCATATTTTATTAGGGATTAATAGATCATAATTAATGAAATTCTCTTTCAAGTGCATCGCTTAAATTTCTCATAAAACGGATTATTCTGCACACAGTGGCCTATATATTATACTTATGATAATATTAGCTGGAAAAATTATGAATAAATTATATAATCAAATTACTCTAATTATGTTATCATGATAAATAAGATTTTAAATACAATATAAATTAGCTTAAATAAATTGTACTTAAATTATAATTTTGTATTAATAAAAAATATTAAAATTTTCTAATTTTTTACTTCATTATTCTCGTTTTCTGTTTATTGTAGATGACAATTTAAATATATGAAAATATATCATTCTGGGAAAATGTATATACAATGAGTATTTATCGTTGACGATAAAGAGAAGGTATTAAAAATGCTGGAGAAAAAAATGTACATTTTCTTGTAAAATAAAGTTGCGAACGTGCTCATTTTTACCGGTGTTCGCTCTTATTTTCAACGATCTTGACGTAAGCTTTTTAGCAAAAATTAGATGTAAATTTTACTTTGTGACGTATTCTTCCCTGTCTTAAAATTGATTAAAGTTAATTTCACTCTACACCGCTCATTTCCTCCGTATAATTATGCTTATGAACAAAATAAAAGCTGTTCTTTCTCAATTTGCCTACTAAGAGAATAATCTCGATTATGATTAAACGACGAAGCAGATGCGGTTCAGCGATCGATGAACAAACGTCATTTAATTTCCCTTAATAGAATAATTGCAATTCTACTGTTTTCCAGTATAACTCTTTTTAAGTAATATCAAGTCGAACGATCGAAACGGTGAGCCTAACTTTTTCCTTAAAACAAACGTCAAGCAAATTTTGCTTGATAGAGAAACGCCGATAATCGAGTTGTCACTGATTTTAACCTTCAATAAATGAAGGGGGAATCTCAATGGCTAATACATAGAGTCTTACTTAACGATCTTGAACGTGAGATCGTAGATGTCGATCATCGTTAAAGCGATAAAGCGCTTTCACTTAACTTAATCTTTGAGATAATGGGTGTTAAGGTGAACTAGTTCGTTAGGGATAGAACGCCACATTGGAGAAGACACAATTTGACCCAGCTAGCGTCATGGTTTTAAACTGAAAGTAAAAGAGTCTAATCCACTTTACTTACTTATGTGGATCATGTATTGATTTTTTCTGCCTCGTAAAAAAACTATGCAATATTAATGCTATCACTAAAAATAAATTTATCCCCAAAAAATTAAGAAATCTTAAATAAATTCATTTCGTCATTAGATTTCTTTCATAATTATAATTGTTGCTTAGTCATCTCAATTAAAAAATATGTAATAAATGCATTACTATAGTGTACTTTCATTGCATTAATTTAAATGTTTATTAATCATAAATTTTTAATTTTAAGCTGTTAATTACATTATACGCACTCATAAAGCAGGGAGAGAGAAAAAGAAAGAAAACAAACAATATACGATTCTTTATACAGGGATCTTTGTGATAAGTGCAGTTATAAAGCAAAACACCACGCTCTAATAAGTCGAGTCGAACAAAGTTCAACTCAGTCTTTTTGCAACACGGCTATTTTTCGCCACAGGGCAAACGGCATTGCGATAGTGGACGCAAAGCTAACTCTTCTCCCACAAAGCTGCATTGAACTCAGCAAGCGTAACGAACGTGCAATGTGGCGCCGTAAACACGAAAATTAGCTGGTAGTTAGGTAGCAATCGTAAAACTTGTTGGACTGTTGGGCTGCTCGGACGCGTTTCTGGAAACCGCGGTGTACTTTTCGGCCGTGTAATAGACATATGCGAGTGCAGAACAACCAAATCGTCGCAAGCGTGACTTGAACGCGGCTGATGAGCAAGAGGCGAGAGGACGCAAAAGGACTGGGACAGTCGTCCTCATGAGTGCACTTTGCGTTCCCTGAAACGATATCCAATCCCTCCTTGTTCAATCCCTTCTAACCAAGCCGCTTCGCCCCTTTGCTCCTCAACGTCCTTATCTACTCCCGCCGCTAACTCGGAAAGTTTTCCTCGGTCGCAAGTTTCGCGGCGCGCCGCGCCACACCTCTTCCGCACAGCCGAATCCTGATGTGTACCTTACGCGAGAGCTCGACTTATTCTCGGGTAAACTCGGATCGGTTTGCGGCTGTTCACAGAGTAACTTCGCGGATGATGATTATGCGTACGATGGAGGTTTGGAACTCATATTCGTTGAAAGTTCGGTGAGCGATACGTGTAATATGATCTAAAAATATAAAGTCTAAATTAATACAGAGCCTTGATAACTGACAGCAATTCGAAACTCTTGAGATCACTATAATCGTTGGCATGATCGTTCTTAAACGCTAAGCAACGATAAAACCTCCGCAAACGTTGACTGATGGCGATTCGTCAATTTCAGTACATTGCCTGACAAATTGCAGCAATACCAGCAGCTACCCTTGCTGGCAGCCCTCTCCAGCACTTCAGCGTCTTGCGTTCATTTCGCTCGAGTATCTTCGGCGGTCCGGAATACGTTTACGTGAACGGCAGTCATTCCCGGCGTTCCTGCGGAAGGGATGAGATCCTGTGGAAGCTTCTCAGTCCACAATGGATCCTCGCGAGTGATTTTCCAACCAATGCACAATGGTCTCTCTGTCGAAATCGTTTTGCACTTTGCTGTGGTGTGGTTGCTCTTACGCCAATTTATTCCTTCCGGTAGGGAATGTTGCATCATTCGAGAATTCGAGGATATATGGGAATTTCCTTTTCTACCTTGCAAAAAAAAAAGAAGAACGCTACTCCTGCCGTGAGTAGCCTTCTTCTTTTTTTAAAAATTAATTCTAGAAATAAATTATTATTTAGTACATGCAATGTTTAATCTGTTTGCGAATTTACAAATATTTGATACTTGATCCATTTAATTGGATATTGATTTTATTATAATTAGCTACAATCTTGAAGAAACGGTTACTGATTTTTTAAAATTATATTAAAATTTTGTTCAATATATCAACACAAACAAAACATTTTTTCTTTTTCTCCTCTCTTCAAATCTACACAATCCAAATAGATCCTTCGCCTTCAATGCGAAAATGTTGCAGTCTTATATGGACTTTAACTTCCTCTATATCTCGTTACAGTTGCAATTTTTATAGGAAAAGGTTGTAAACCCTTGCCAACCTCCATTCTGGAAGACTGAGTTTGTTTTAAAGTTTATTTATTATTGTTATTGTTTGGAAATTTCTGTTCTCCAAGGGACGATGCGGCATCATGCGATTTATTTGTCCTCGGTTATCTTAGGATTAAGTTTATGTTTCAGGTAATTTGTTTCTACCCTAGAGAAATATTTTCTCTATTAACAATTTATTAATCAAGTGTATCAAGATCTCACTCAAAGGTATAATAGATATAATTGCAGAAGAATAATTTTAGCTTTTGCATGCCAAAGTATAATTGATTATCTGAAATATATATTCTGAAGGTACCATATGGTATTATTGAGGATTAACAGTTGCGGGATCAGCGAAGCATATCGGCAGAAATAAAGCAAATACGAAGTGGCCATTGTTCGTCGATCTGACGAGCGGTGAAAGCTAACGGGATCGTTTCCTCGGGCGTTACCCGAATGTCTACCGAAAACCGATTCTATATTCGCGATAATGGCAGAATAATCAATCGCGGCCGTCCGTAACGTTCCGTTTGCCGCATTCGTATTGCAACCCGTACTGAAACATTGACGCTTTTGGCGAAATACACGCCTAATCTAATCTAAGTGCGAAGCGTGCGCGAGTGCGAAATAGTAGGCAAACTAAATAAAGCCGGGCCAACTCGTAATTGAAAAATATTGGCGCCTTGCGTTAACCCGCTAGGCGAATACGGAAATCAAGCGGCGAAACCAGCCGGATCCGACACATATTTTTTCATTACTCCTTGCACGCGTTCCCACCTACGTGGCCGACGGCTCGCTGGAGAATCACATTACGACGTGTTTGCCTGGTCTTTTTCCAGACGGAGAAAAAAAGAGGAAAAAGTGGTAGATATTGATCGTAGCAATCGCGTACCAAATCTGAAAATCGATTCTACAGAAATCCGTGCGTCCATCATTGTGTCATTGATATTGAAAACGAGAAATGTAATATTTTAACAGAATTTTGACAACGCGAGGGATTAAAAATTTTATAGTAACAATCATTCAATCGGACAATGAATAAAGCCAGAGAAAATTAATTTTACTCTGAAATCTCGGATAAAACTCGGATAGGAGAGAACCGTATGTACCTTTATATAATCCGAAATATTTTATTGATTCGCACAATATATCGATTAATGTTCCTTAATAACCGACGCTGTTGTAATAGTAGACGCTGCTAGCTTCAGTAATGTGAACTTCTTCTACGAAATTGCTAGCAGAACCATGCTGCTCATAAGTCCTCGTTAAACTCTCTCTAGAAATCGCTTTTTTTCCGTTTTCTTTCTTGTAGCCTGGCAAAACGACATCACCAATTTTCTCTCGCCTTTTCGATGCTCCGAAAGAAGGTACACACCCTAGACAAGAAAACTTTTCGGCTAATAAGAAACGGACCGCGAAGCTGTCCGTAGGAAATTAACCGTGGAAAACTTGAATTTTCATCGTAAATTCGTTTTGAGGATTAAGAGGATTAAATCTTAATTGCGACTAGATGAAAAATGGCATAAAATATCTGCGCGCAATAATTTACAAGTTATCACGTAGCTCTTCAGAGAATTAAGAGCAATTTCAGATTTTTAAAAATTAATATTAACATTAACGCGAGATTATTTAATAAACGGGAGAACTGAGAAGAGGTTTGGAAACAAATTAGATGGATTTTATTGCTGTATATTATAAAAGATATATAATTCTTTATTTTTATTGAATTTAAAAGATAAAAAAGCTATGAATAAGATATATCCTATTGAAAATAAGTAATAAATATTGTGAAACATTGAAAAATCGGAGATATCTAGGTGTAACAACTTATACAAAATCAAATACTAGAAATACAAAGATGCTTCTTGCAATTTGGTAATGTGATAATTAAGCAAAGTCCTCGCAAGCGAATTTCACAGTCACTGAAAGAGCAGCTTATTAAACCGAACGTTTCGCCATTTGCATATTTAAATTTCCATTTCCGCGAAGCTTTTGCCCGGGCAAAACCACCAGGTTAGATAGGAAAATCGCGAGAAGTGACCTTTTATCTCACTTCGTATTTCTTATCATCGGGTACATTGATCTCTCTTTCTCTCTCTCTCTCTCTCTCTCTCTCTCTCTCTCTTTCTGCTCCTTACCGAACATCGCCTCTTGTTTACTTTCAAATCTATGAAAATCAACCTTTGACTTGTTGAATGATATCATTCAAGATTTTCTTTGTTCAATAATCTTTAGTGAGATTATCAAAATAAAAATGTAACGCTAGCAACTTCAATGCAATTATCTTGAAATGTAAATAGATAAAAATTATTTTTAGACTTTATAAATAGTTTAATTAACTCAGTTTTATAAATAAATACGCAATTATTTTCCTTATATTTCAAATATTTTTGATTACAATTTAGTAAAATATTTTGTTTTACTGACAAACAGCTTATCGACTTTTCCTGTAATTTCAAATAATTTTAGTTGCTTATAAGATTAAAACTTTTTTTGTTATATCAACCGTAAAATTAATTAAATCATTCGTTAGGGGAAATGGCCCTCCGTTATTCAGTGAGCCGCACCAAGCTGTTGAAGGTCGCTTAATTGAATATTCAAAAAACAATATGTACCGTGGCGGAGATAACGACCACTTTAAATGATTGGTCCACCGCAGTAATTACAGTCGCCCTCGGGTGTTTAAATTAATAATTAATAACCACCGACGCGTTGTACCTTTGTTAACTAACGCGATCGTAATCGCTAATTATTTCGACTCTGTGACTACTAATTCAATAAAATTTAGAATTAGCTCGTTTTAACTGTTTAAGCTGTCAGAAATATATTTTCTGAAACGGCATAATACAATGGCAAAAAGCAGCGAATATCTCGTTTTGTAAAAAAAAGACTTATGACAATTATTTCGCGTCCTGCTCACTAAAAAGAAAATATTTGACAACAAAATAGTTACGTTAAAATAAGAGACACGTGGATTCTGCGTAAATTCGATAGGAATAAATACGCGCTACCAATATCGAATTATTATTTCTTGTATTGCCCGCTAATTGAATAAACGTTTCTTTCACTACCTTTTTCCTTTGATCAATTTATCAGATGTAAAATGTAATTGTTCAGATCGCTGTTTTATTCCATTTAATGAAGTGTACAACGTACTTTTATAAATAATACACAACGTATTTATAAATCTCATCTCGTAATATAAATCTGTCAAATGATTATAATTACGAGATGTTTAATAAAATTATGATTATTTATTCAAACGTTTTTATCATTCAAGATAATTTCGTTTTGTATGATATTACTATATGATATTAATGTGATGATTAGGGGAGAGTAGGCATGAAAAAGACATGTTTTGAAAGAGTCATCTTGTATTTCAACTAATTGAATGTTTCCAAAAATTTAAAAATATTTTCATTTGATAACAATACTAAAACTACGTTGTCCATATTTGATAGTCAAAATGGCATTGCCTTAATGAGAGATGCGAAATTGTTGCTACAAAAAGTATGTTTCTTGAGTTAAATTTCCAAGTGTTTTTCATTTATTTGCGATTAGCTTTTGGAAAAAGTATTTTTTTATCGAATGCTATTATACATTAATGTAATTAAGAACGTATAGTTACACACATTTTTTTGTTTGTTTAGTTTATCAGATTCGGTGATTAGTTTTTTTTACGTATAATTTTATGAAAAAGTCGGTATTGAGAGCTATGAAAGAACCAGTTCTTTCATTGCATATCCAGAGATGTGATTCTGTCAGCGCACAGTATAAAATTGTCTTCAGATGTATGTTATCTCCTTCTCCGAAGAACATCCCTGTGAATACTTATTGTAGATAAATAAATTTTTAAATATTTCTGTATTATAAGACGGCATTTCTTACAGTTCGTAAGTTCATAAGTTATGCTATTAGATTAGGTTATAGTGAAACATTTCACTCTTTTTAGATCTAATTCAACAAAATGTCATCAAACAAAAATAAATCAAAGAAAAGAAAGCGACCTTCTGTTACTGTCTTATCTAGGAAGTCATTAAAGAAGTTATTAATTATAGCATCAACAGCACTGCACTCACTCATAACATCTCAAGAGTATGACTAAAATTGTAAAGAGAGCGAAAGAATCAAATAATTCATATGTTCCTAATATAGGCAATAGATGCATATTTACAACAGGAAAATGATTTAGCAGATTATCTCATCATCAAAATGTGTCGTAGTCTGTCATGCAAACAAACAAGATATTTGCAAGCATTTCAATATGCTGAAACACTTTCCGTTACTCCAGACAAATGGAGGACAAATAAAGAAATATTGAATGGTTAGGCAAGGTTTTATGAAGCGCCACAAAAATCTGACAATTCGCAAACCTGAAACCACTTTTCTTTTAAGGGTCACTAGTTTTAACAAATGTTAGCATGTTCGTTGAGAAATTAACTGCACTTATGATCAAATATAAATTTCTACCACATTTGATATTTAACTTTGATGAGACCGATAGTACTGTCACAATTCCTCCAAAAGCTCAGCGTGAGACAAAGCAAGTGAAACATTACTGAGAAGTTACTTCCATTGAACGAGGGAACTTAGTGACGGTACTTTTCATGATCAATGTTTCTGGATTCTCACTGTTTTTGTATTTCTAAGAGACTCGTTACAAGAATATTATGTTAGTTAATGGCGCAGTAGGTGCTCTTAGCTTAACTAATAGTAGTGGTTGGATGAATGAAGAATGTCAGCACTTTCAGCATTTTGTGAAACATGTCAACCCAACAAAAGAAAATTCTGTGTTGATCCTTATGGATAATCATTGTACACATGTAAACTTTTTAGTCATAGAATTCACTAAAAAAAATCATATAATTATTTTAACTTTCCCGTTACATTTCAGTCATCGGTTACAACCACTTGATGTGTTCGCGACATTTAAATCAAGATATAAAATAGTAATGAATGGATGGATGTTATCAAATCCTGGTGTTACAGTAATTATTTATCATGTAGGTCAATTTGTTAGAGAAGCATTTTTGACGTCTTTCACGCCTCATAATTTGACACAAAGATTTGCTAAAACCGGCATATATCCATTAAATTCAAACATATTCTCAGATGAAAACTTTCTTCCTTCATATGTTACTGATTGATCTCTACCTACTGAGAGTGACTCCCAACAGTAATCAGAAGAACAATCTAACATTGTGGAAGTAACACATATTCACGTAACTGAAGAACTTTTGTAATTCAAGAACCAACTCATATTGCCAGCATTTCTGCAAAAAATATAGTCACACTTGAATGTATACGTCCTTTTCCAAAAGTAAGGCCTAGGAAAAAGACAATAGGTAAATGTAAAATGAATTCAGCAATTATAACAGACACACCAGAAAAGCAAAGAATATTAGAAAAAAAATGAATTAAAATCTAAAAAAGAAGAAAATACAGAATATGACCAAAAAAATCTATAAAATCGCTTAGGAAAAATTTGAAATTAGTGAGCCAAGAAATTAGATAGCCAAAATGGCCAGGACATTTCATTACATAGAAATGACTCACTTGATAAAATTTCAGAAACTGAGTTAGGAAAGATTGCATCTAATACTATGGCAATCTTTAAAAATACCAAATCATCAAAGTTTGGCCACGACATAATGGCAATAAGACAGTATGAGAATAATTGCTGTGTCTGTTCAATAGATTTTCTATAAATAGTGAAGACTATCAATGCAAATTGTGCTCTGATTAGGTTCATACTTCATGTGGCAATAAGGGAAATTTTCATTTCTTTTGCAATAAGTGTTTTTAATTCGAAATATTATATTTTGTTTTCCACACGTTTATTAATTATTTCCTAAGAAAAATTATATTTGTTATAGGATAACATTTTGGATTATAGGATTTTATTTAAAACTTAAATAATTTAGTATTCGGCTCTTTCAAAACCATGTTGTTTTGAAAAAGCAGAATTTTGAGTTTATAAAAAATAGTGATTAATCTCAGTTAATTAATGATAAAATATAATTTTTCTATTAAATGGATCTTATAGATAATTTAATATACTTAATTAAAAAAATGATTATATTTATTTAATGCCAGATTAAATTTTTTTTCATATCTTAAAAAAAGGCTTTTTCATACCTCACTTTCTCCTATCTACCGATTTTCTCTCTGAACAATCCTCGTTGCTCTAAATCAAGGACACCTGTTCGTAAGCGCATCGTATAGTGCTACTTACGCTGGTGTGGTGGTACCTTTATCCAAGCCGTTAGTTACGGACGCGACTCGCGGTGTGTCAGTAACAACAGGCACCCACGAAGTTTGCCCACCTGTCCTGATAATGTCGGTTAATATCATGTAAATTGTAATTAATATTCATGGGGTTAATTCGCTACCGCGGTCGGCCCGACGCCGCTGCCGCCGCCAGGACGAAGTTTTAGCGAAAATTTACGGTCACCGCGAAACATATTTCGGACGTACCGCAGGTACTGTTTAGTTACGGCCCTACGGCCCGGTTTCATTCGAATAAATCACGATCTTCAAGACGGATTTTAACAAAATCATCAATTTGTTGCTTGGCGTAATTGTTTATAATTAGACGTAAACGTCAAATCACGCTAAAATAATAAAGAAGTAAAAAAAGTAGACAAAGATAGTAAGTAAAAAAGTGCGGCGCAAATAAAACATACATATGTAATGTTTTTAAAATATCTCTGGCAAAATGTATTGTTATTCATATTATATGACAAAATATTAAACTTAACAGCGATTATTTAAATTCTCTGAACATATTTGCCTACGAGAAGAAAATCCTCTAACGTGATTGAGATCGAAAGAATATTCTGTTTTAATGAAATAGTATAATTGAAAACTTCCCAGCGGGGATTTCAGAATTCCCGCGTGACGTAAGAACACGACGACGGGGTAATGTATTAATTTCCGGTAACGCATTTTCCGATGATTAAATTTCCGAACTACGTCGCCTGCGCGCTCTTTTCGCCGTTAGACTATTACGGTCAACTCGCGCAACAAATTAGGCACAGTGCAATTAATTAAACAACACGTAACACGTACCGTAGTATTTCGCATAAGCGAGCGGACGTCTCTCCTCCCTCCCCTTGTGAAATTACATTTGCGACGTAGACGGAAAATAATTTGCAACGTTAACAAGAATTCGGAATAGAGGGTCATTAGCATAGCTTGAACACACATATAGCATACACGTAGTGACGTAATAGTACGTATGCATTAATGTGGTTGTTCTTCTTCGTTTAAGAGAGATGTTTACATATAATAGCAGCACATTTAACTTAGTACCGTAATTAAAATAATGGCGCGATGCAAATTACATGAGGCATTGCGTTACAATATTACTCGAGAAATGCTCCTCGCAACACCATTGCATTACGTATTTCACTCAGAGCGAGAGAACACTCTCTCCGGCCTCAGATAAAACGTTATCCGCAAAAGCGGTTTTTAATATCCTTCGTGATCGTGCGCGTTGTGCCTGAAAGTGAATAAATTGCACTTTGGTACGATGGAACGCAAGACTAAAGAAAAGTAATTTCCGATCGTACATATGATATCGACATTTAACAAAAACTTTATTAACAGATACATTCGATGTTCGCAACGGCCTTGCAGCCATGGAAATAAATGCAATTTTAGTCGCAGTATTCTCGTCCTTTCACAATTATAAATAAATATACCTGAGTATATTTATTACACCGGATGAATAAAAACAAAAGTGTCGATTTTATCAACAAAATGAAATGAAGAATGATGTATCTTTGAAAGGTGTAAAATATTTTTAGAAAAGAATATATCAAATATAAGATTGTCCTTGTCAAAAAGAAAGAAGGACGTCTGGTCACGTTATACTTATAGAAAAGAGAAGTCAAGAAGTTACGAATGCAGAAAACAGGTCTCGCTATTAAAAAGAAACTGATTCTATATGATACCATACAATTTACGATACAGCTGTTGCTTCGCGAGCGTATTTTGCATTGCATTTGGATTCTGAATTTTTTGTCGGTACACGTACTCGCAAAGAAAACTACTAACTCAAATCTTATGCTCGTAAAGAACGATTCATTTCCGTGTGTATCGGAGATGTTCTATAGAGGTGCTTCTTTCTCAAGTGAAAGGAAAGAATGGAAGGATAGGATCGCGGATCCAGGATAGTTAGATCGTAATGTCGTGGCCTTTAACCCGTCATGTTTTATCAAGGACTATACCATGTTATGATGCGACCGTACCCGCAGTAAAGGAAAATGACACGGAACATTTACGGCCACGATTCGCCGACGCATTACCGCAGCCTATCTGTCTCGATCGACGAAACGCCGCTGGCTGTTACTCTGTGCCTCGGGGACCAGCATACCATATCCTTTTTATATAGCGGATATAACATACCCTCCAGAGATGTTACGTTTAAACGCTCGTTTTTCTTTTCTTTTTAACATTTACTTTGCGTATATTTTTCATTTTCTCGGATGGCAAATATCGCGCTGATAAACGAGCCACCGATCGCGTCTCTGAACGTAATAAATCGTATGTGTCCTTTAAAGGACAGTTTGCGATAAAACTTCCATTATTACATCGTTGGTAAGCTATTATCTTTTTAAATAAAATAAAGGAAAGAAATTAAACATTTTACATATATATCGTTATCGTCATTTTACAAATATATCGTTAACTTTGGCGAACTATTGCAAACTAAAAAATCATATATAATAAATATGACTCACCACTGATCGCGTGGATCGGGCAAAGATCTGTGCACGGAGATTAAATCACTGATGTACTGATTAAATGCGTTATTGAGCCAGCCATCATCTACCAGCTTCTTCGTCTGCGCAGACATGTTGGCCGGTAATATCACGGGTCTGCCCATTTCACCGGGTGCAGCAGTATCCGGTTCCCGTGGTATATCCAACACTCCACTACCTATAGAATCTAAAAGCCATCAAAGATCACAGATGACATCGTATGAAGATGTTGGTACGTGATTGAATATTTTATACATTATGTCTATTAATTGTGAATTATATATCCTTAAATTTATTTCACCGTCCAATTAGGTAGAATTAAGAAGATTAAAATATTTAGTCATTAATTTATTGAATCTTTATTAAAATGTTACAAAAACTATATATATATATATATATATATATATATATATATATACATATATATATATATATATACTAATCTTCGGAAATGTCATGAAATATACGTAAATAAGAAATAAAAATTATATATTGCCTGAACAATCCAGGAATATATTCCTCTTAAAAGATATAATAATATCTTGTTTACAAAATTATGCTTTCATTGAAATTTTATCTCATTTTTCACTCACTGCATTCTCTCTAGTGCAGTTCAGAATCAAAATTAAAATTTTTATTGAATAAATTTTCAAAATCAATAATTAAAAAAGGGAGACTGGCAATATCAAATCGATATGATCCTATTAATGACAATGTTAACAAAATAATTAGTTTCAAAGATTAACAATATTTATTAGTGTAATCTTATCTCTCGCGAAAAAACTCTCCTCTAAGTGTTGATTGAAATTGAAGTTAGAATTGTTGATAAATTGAGAAAGAACATTATCATGCTGCTTGTGTATCGACAAGATAAAAAGATAAATGAAACAACATATATAATGACCCTGATCGTATTTTGTCGCCGTTTCTAGCTAATTCTCATTCCGCTTCTCGTTTCGTCGTAAATAGCGGGAATATGTATAATGCTTAACGTCGGAGCGTGAGAAGAAACGAGTAAACGCGATGGTAGCGACGGTGACGATACGCTGCGCCACGCCGGAGAAAAAGGGCATCGGGAATTGAATTTTCAGCACATCCACATTCCCGACGCGCCGGGTCTCGAAGGAACACCCTCTAAGAGCTTTCTCGCATAAACTCTAGTTTTATTTGCCGGCGCCATATTGCCGCGGCATAGCTGCTAAAGCCAACGAGGCAAGTATACGCTTTGCGATATGGTCGGCTGGCTGGCGCGCCTGACCCGCCTGTCCTGAAAATAATTTTATCCCGGTCGACAAAGTTCGGCCCCGGTGTGTACGATGCGGCAATAAAGAGGACGACAAATTGCTTTAGCGCCGCGACGGGCCGCTACGAAGTTCGGCGGTGAAACTCGCGTCGTGCATCACGGCTGCGTCGCTGTTACACTACGAGCTTTTCCTAGAGAGGATCCGGTCGTCCGTGCCGCGCCAGGAGATCTCCTTCTCCTCCGTTCGCGCGAGATGAGAGTCATCTCAGTTCCTTCTCAGTTCCTTTTCAGTGTCGGAACACGCATTCACGCCCGTAAAGGCATTTAAATTCATTAACACGTCATTCCGGGCGTGAGAGCACGCCAAGTTCTCTGCGAATGTGAGCTCGTGAGAGGCATCAACTGGCGCGTGGCATGACGTGGGCGCGTCGAGACGACTAAGCATCGTTCAGGATCCACATTTACAGATTCCTCTCTAATATATATGTCGCGCTGTTCGCTAGCATGCAATGTCGACAATATCGTCGGGATGATCCATGTATTATGAAAGCCCCATTCGTACTTCGCGTCTGGCAATAAGGGATGAACGCGGCGGGTGAACTACCAAAGATTCCTTATTGCGCCCGTGGCATCGCCCGAGAGAACTTTCGTCTTTGAAGATCCTTCGCGTGTACAATCATACCTATAGCTCTACGTTCTTCTCCGCGCGGTTTGCCTTTATTCTTGCTTCTCTTATGCGATCGACACGCAAGACGCATAAACGATATAAGAATCGGGTTAAAAAGAATTTTTAAAGATTTTTTTCAAATTAAATTATTTTTCCGTTTTTTTTCTTTCTGTCTGATTAATTGTAAACAAATTAAACAGATATTTTCCAACAGATATTTTTTGGAGAATTAATTACATAGAATTTCTATATAATTTGTATCTATGATAAAATAAGAAAAAATTTTTGAAATATTGATACCAATTTTTAATGATATTTTATTACTAAAATCCATTGATTTTATATTCGTGAATTTTATAGAAATCAAATTACACATATAGCGCATAATTATTAAATGTCATAAGCGCAATGAAGAAAATGTGTAGTGATATGTAATAAATTTTCTCTTATCCATCTTATTTGAAAAATGTTCTCGAAATGTCGGACACAGGTTGAGCCACAGGTGGCTTGCGAAGTAATCAAACATTCTCAGGTATGATTCATGCACAGACCATGCATTCCAAAAGGGACATCTATCAGCTTATTAAGACCTAACTCGCACCTACACGCGCGCGCGTGTTTTGTGTGTGTGTGTGTGTGTTAGGGTGTTTGTCTATTAAGCCGTTTCCTAACAGACGTGATTCATGTAGCAACTCATAATACACCTATGTCACATCGGCAAACGATAAAGAATATGATTTTAATCATAGAGAAAAAGAGATGTGAACACGTAACTCTTTATCTCTTTTCAGCTACATGCAAAACGATCATTTTAATTTACATCACACATTCTTAACAATCCAACAAATTAAATTAATTTTTTAACAACTTAATAAAACGTAAATAAATAAAAAAAAAAAATTACCTTGCTTTAGGCCGACTTGATTGATCTTCACCCTGTTGTTAATAGCATTACCAGTCGATTCTTTTCTAAATGGCGCCGCGGGTGGTACAAAGCCATTCGCCGCTTGTTGCGGCATCGCGACGCCCGACGGTGCCAATCCTTGAACGGCAGCCGCCGCCGCCCGATCCTCCGTATAGAGCAGGAAACAGACGGTCACCCACACGGCGGTTGCCAGTACCGCCACCTTCAGCCACAGCGACCTTCTCCTGGGAAAACCCATCCTTCCGCCACTCTTCGATCCTCCTTTATGCGCCTGCTGCGATCGACACCTTCCCGCGCTGCGATTATCGTACTTCTCGTGCGGCCTCGAAATGTCGTGTTACCTCAGCAACATCCTCTCGCCCCTCTTCGATCTCCCGCCGGTCGGCTCTCGCCGTGTGACGTCAAAAGGTCCGGGCACTTAAGCTAGTTCCTCCTTTCTACGCGATTGAGGACGCTAATTAAACGCCCGAGTAGAGAGAGGAGGTCCACAGGAGACGCGTTCCTTTCACGAGCAATCGTGCTAGGAATTTCACAGCGAGAGCTTCGGTTCCTGAGAACGAATCTTTATCCTAATCAAAATGACTGACAATCATTGACGTGCAAAATCGATAACTTTCCTTTCTTTGATAATACATGTGTGTGATGTGTTTATTATCCGTTTCAACGCGACTATTCTTCACAATTGATCTCTCTCGATACTGTTGCGATAGATGTGAAATAAAGTAGATATCTCTAAATTTTGTGCAAAACTAATTTTATATTAGATATAGTTTGCGATATATATATATATATATATACCGTCGCAAATATGTACCAGTTTTTAAACAAGGCAGAATTTTAATGATGTAGTGTTATATGTTTATCGATATGTCGCATTTGGTTCTCCGTTATGCCAATGTAGAATGGCTTTGCATCAATATAAATTAGCGTTGTAGACTGGATATGATTTTTTTATATTTTAATTACTTGCACATGTGCATTACGATATGTATTTTCGGAAGCAGTTTCTCAACGTCACCGCATTCTTGGACCTGCAATCATAAAAAACGAGCATATTAAGGAAAAGAATCTAACTCGGTATACAACAACTAAAGTCCTATAAAATATTAAAAGATTCCAATTCGGACAAGTCTAATCTACTTACAAACTATCTCTTCATAAAGAATACTCGCGTGTTTCAAAATTAAAACTTTTACTTAAATTCGTTTAATAATTAGTATAAACTTAGACTAAGCATACACACACACACACACACACACACACACACACACACACACACACACACACACACACACACACACACACACACACACACTCACTCAC
>Ga0157364_1002065_pt1 | contig 18165 bp, 8 predicted proteins | sample AttsexASBM2_FD_111476 | JGI IMG/M metagenome (GOLD analysis project Ga0157364, IMG submission 111476) | Fungus gardens microbial communities from leaf cutter ant in Ribeirão Preto, State of São Paulo, Brazil - Atta sexdens ASBM2 | ecosystem: Host-associated > Fungi > Mycelium > Unclassified ...
CTAGATGGCGGACATCACGGACTCGGTGACTATCAGCTGGAGGCGGGCAATAAAGCCTTTCTGCCGCATTCAAAAACGGTAAGTTTTACCCAACTATAGAATGGGATCATGTCTTGATCGTAAGTGTACTTTCCCTTGCGACTCGACTTAGCGGAATATGAGGAGAACTTTGAGGAGAACGACAATCTCCACCAGCCGGTGATCGTTAGAAAGGACTTCAATGCCTGATTCTCGACTTGGAAGTCCAAGCTGCTGAATCCTAAAGAGAGAATCCTCGAGGAATAAGCCAATATATTGGCCTTGAACCGACCAATGTCGAATCGCGAAGTATGTCTGTGTCCGTGATAAACATTACCAGGCTTTCCGGGCGATCGCATGATTAGGAACTAAAGGATCGAGGACATGAAGACCACGGACCATGACATGATAGCGTTTGGTCTCCATACGACTCTCCCGAGAATATACCATCACGGGAGGTTTCCAGGCCAAGGGATCTATTCATAAGATGAACCCGGACTTCCTAATGACAAATGTAAAAACTTGGAAGGCCTCTTCTCGAAATAGTTTCCGTAAATGAGGAAGCAAAGCGCATAGGCGAATTCACTAGTGGACGCATATTGTGAATGAATGAGATCGCCAAGCTTTTGCGATTTTCCATCCAGGCGAGAAGATGTTCAATGCGCACGCCGCCAAGGGGACGACAAGGAAATAGTGATCGCGGAGTACGAAGCGCTCCGCTTTGCCCGCAAGATCCTAAGGGCAGCTATTGGGAAGTCCAAAAAGAGGATCTGAGAGGAGCTCTTTCGAAGCCTTGAAAAGGATCCCTGAGGATGCCCATACAAGTTTGCGCTGGATAAGCTCCGGTCAACTAGTGACGGAGACAAGGTCGTGACGACTTTTCCCTTTCAAAGAGGAAGTTATTCCTCCCCACGCAAGGAGTGGAGGAATTCGAGGTTACCGCTGTTAAAATCCAAAAGGTGGCGAAAAGGCTCCAGGGAATCTCTAAAGCCCCTGGTCCAGACGGGGTCTCCGGTCGGGTATGGGCCCACGTCAATGGGAGGAGCTCGGCTCTCAGATCCAAATCCTTTTTACGGCTTGTTTGAAAATGGCAAGATCCCGCAAAATGGAAGAGGATCAATTTGACCCTCCTCCGGGCCTATACTATAATAATATTTATACATGTACAATCTCCTTTATCTATTTATATTCGAGCCGAGGTAATATTTTTCGCAATAAATTTATTTACAGTTTTTCAGCATATTAACATCTTTCTCATAAGTGCCTGATTAAGCATCTAATTATTATTAATAATTGCTTGTCAATTATTTTATTTAATTTGTGATATTATTACAATAGTTTAATTGCGTTTATAAGTCCGGAAAACCAATTCGGCGCGCAGTTCGAATGATTACATATACATGTATGTACTTACATGTATATATATATATATATATACATATATATATATATATATATAAGTTACATTGAAAGATTCGACCATTATAAACATTTTAATTTCTAGTATTGATGGTTATATGATAATTTCCATAAAAAAAGAAGGGATAATGTTGATAACATTGTGTAAATAGTAATCCCTTAGTTTGCGCAATTTTTTAAGAAATTAAAGGATTTATTATTTAACAATGTATTATCAATAATAATCCGTATTGATTATATTTTCACATATATAGTCTAAAATAAGGATTCTCTTAATATTGTTTTCTTGATTTTATTTTAGTATTGTTTTGTTATTTGTACTTTCCTTCCATAGAATGCCGTTAACAAGACAACGCAAGATTAAGAAAAAAAATATACAAAAGTGTCTTTATACAAACAGACATCTAAGAGGTTATAAAGAACCAGTTATCCACTGCAAGAAAGAGTAAGACTTGTATAGTTGTGTTATGTATCTTTGACAAATGTGATACAATTATCTCCCTCTACTGTTACAATTGTCTTGGAGATTGGAATGGTTTGGACAAAAATTCCTCATAGTTTTTAATCAAACATAACTTTTCTACAGTTACATAAAAAAATTAAACCAAAGAAAATTTTATAACTAAATAAATTTTATATCTAAAGATACATATTTTTTTATTAACAATAATATAAATGTTATATTATTATGTTATATGTTATAATATAACTGTTATAACACTTCAAAATCAAAATGTTTAACTTTTCTCCCCGATCTCTTCTATATTAAATATTTTTACGGCTTCTCTGTATATAATTTTAGATATATTTTCTGTAGCTTGATCTAATGTGTTAGATGATATTTCATTTAATTAATATACAACAAGTAAACAGTAAGTAAAAAAATTGTCGTGTTACAAAAGTGTATTAAGCGTATTTTGTGTGCACTGAAAAAAGATGGTTATAGCTATGAAATGTTGAATGAAATAATTTCAACCATTAAGTGTTTAGGGTAATATAACTAACAATAAAAATAATTTTAATTCTTTAAATATTTATTATAGTATAAGTATTACCAAATAGTAATATTAAATATTTATAAAAGTAAAATTATGTTTAGTTATACTACTTAAATATTCAGTTCAAATTATTCGACATTCAGTAGCTATAAACTCTTTTTTTAGTGTGTTCTGTTTAACAAAAATACAATTAAAATGCGTAAAATTATGATGTCAAAATAGACAAAAATAAAACATTAAAATTAAAGAATAATACATTAAATAATTGCACATATAAATCACATATGTATTACTATATATTTAATAAGTTGATATAGATTAGGAATTTTTATGTAATGTAAATCTAAGTTCCTAATAAATAGGACATCCTAATAAATAAGACATTTTAAAAGAAAAATCTTCTCAATTTTTATTATCTTCAACCTTGTAAGCCAGGAAGGAGGCTTGGTACACGCTTATACTCACAGATCCATACATTCTTGCTGTTGATTATTCTTTTTTAAATCTATTTTTTAAACATACTGATCTTAACATGTATAATACTCATATTCTCTTGCGTGCATGCACGATATTCTTATCTTTTGTATATACAATAAGCCAAAAATATTTTATCATCAAACAATAAACAAGGAAACCTTTTTGTATAAAAACTTCAGCGGAATGTTTATTGTAATCAAAATAAAAATTAGAACATTAAACCTTTAATTGTATATATGTATACGTTTTTGTGCAATTTAATCTGTCTGTTTTTTAAGTGCTATAAAATTTAATCAATAAAAATAAAGACAACGCAAGTTGTTTAAAATTTACAGTACAAACTTATCTTTTTAAAAAAAACATTAAAAAGGCGCTAAGAATATACGTGCTTCTCGAATAGAATTTAAGAGTAATACGTTACGTATCTTTTTATTATTCTAAGTAGTAGTTTTAAGTAATAATTTTAATTCTCCTTCAAAAATATCTTATTTTATGTCCTTCAAAAATTTCTTATCGAAGATCCTCTTATTCAAATCCAAATAATAACAGTATTAATTCTCTGTCAAAAATTAGTACTTCTCAAAAAAGTATTGAACATTGTAGAAACATATTGTATCAAATTAAAAATTAAAACTTGAATGATGCAGTCTTAACCAAGTTAAATTCTATCAAATTAAAAGGTAAGATCTAAGTGATACTATCTTTGTTATTTATTTATGTTATTTATTTAACTCTAATGATATGTATTATGCGTATAAAAGATTTGATATCAATAATTGGCACCAAGTTTAATTATTAAATTAAATAATATTAGCTCTAATAATAATCATTCATATAAAAGATTTGATATCAACTGCTGCCAGTCCCATATCAATCATATCAAATTAAGTAAAGAATATAATCCAAGTGGTACTATATTTAACTTTTGTACAATGAAACCTAAATATATATATCATTGTATTCCTATTGAAAGATCTTCCAATTCCGATCCAAATGATTTTAATTCTTTTTATATGAAATTTTTATATCACAATTTATTCAAAGACATTTTCTTTTCCAATCAAAGTAGTTATTTAATTCTCTTTCAAAACATTATTCAAAAAAATTAAAGAAGTACACAACAAACACTTGGCACTGCTAGATCACAATGTAACAAAATATTAAAAACGTGAATGTAATATTTAGAATAAGAAAAATAAGAAATATAACGGAAGAGACACATGACACACTACTATATCTTCTGATTATGTACATATAGGGTGTTTAAAAATTCGTGTCCGCGAAATATAAGACGTAATACTTTATGCAAACAACTTTTTCAACATTTTCTTTTAATAAAGTTGCGTCCAATAAATAATTTTGCTTATTTGTTAACTTCAACTTCCTCTCCTGCAAAAACTTCTTATCGGACGCAATTTTGCTAAAAGAAAAAATTGTTTCTTTTAGTATCACGTCTTGTACTTCGCGGGCGCGAAGTTTTGAAACACTCTGTATATATGCAAGTGCATTTCCATTTCTATTCTCCGCGGATCCGTCTCATTCGCGCTCGCAATTCGACGATCTCGTGTAAAATCAATCCGGGATTGTTCCCAATGAGTGATAATCGCGGAATGGCACATGTGACGTATTCTTCCTTTTAGAGACATTGTCGAAACCTCTTAAATTGCTCATTCTCATCTCCGTATTTATTTCAGCGGATGGCTGTCGCCGGGATTGTCGCACATTGAACAATGTGATGTAGCAGTGGAAAACGCGATATAATTGCGTCTGACAACTCCCAGTAGATGAATTAACGAAAAGCATTAATTTAGAATGCTTTGCGGTTTTCTTGTGAAAAACCAGTGCGCGCGCAACTCCCATATGCAATTAACGAGTCGCAGCAATGGGGGCACAGAAATCGCCGAATAAAAAGAAGAAGAGCACGTTAGCTCGGTTTTGTCAGGCCTGATCCAGAGCAAGTAATATTATATGCGCAATGACGGTCAAAGTACAAAAAGATTCGGCCGCGACGAATATACATGAGGGCGGCTTACTGATAACGACAGCTTGCCAGAAATGACAAAAGGCAGAAAGGATACGAAGGAATAGACTGGAAAATCTCAAACAGAATTGTATGACATTTCCTCTACTGTTCACATCTCATGTTTTGCATGTTTATCATTAATCTTTGTTATCGATAAATACACAATATTCATTTAATAAAGAAGGAAATAATTATAAATTCCCTAGATATCTTCGACATTTAAAAAAGAGTGTTATTCTTTCTTTTAATTATTATGTATTTTATTATTGTATTATATTGTATTATATTGTACAAAAGAAGCTAAGACTTGCGGATTATCTTCTCTATATGCCTTGATACATTATTAAACGCCAACGTTTCGTGAACATTGTAGTACATCTCATCAAGGCGACAAGCAACCTGATACTGAGCTGCTTCTCTGAAAGATTCCCTTTATGTATGATTTAACGATATATCAAGACACGGAGATAATCCGCAAACACACAGAGCAACTTCTTCTTTGAAGAAAATACCTGTAGAAACGTCAGAAATGTTTATTATGTATAATTCTTATTAAATAATTTATTAAAGATAGATAAATACATACATATGTTTAATTATAAACATTTAATCGTAACGAATAAAATTTCTTTTAGAAACAAAATATCTAAAAAAATTTACTTTTTTTTTCTACAATTATAATTTAATAAATGTGAGTAAATGTATATAAAAGAAATTTAATGATAAGTTAATTTCTTATTCTAAAGATAATCCGTTCGATCATTTCGAAGCTTTCTTTTGCGGGAAATCCAACATGTATCGTTCTTTTATCAGCGGATTAAATATTCTCGTCCTTAATTACAAAGTATTTAAGGAAAATTCGAGGAATCTTTGAGAAACTTTAAGAACATAGACTAATTATTGACTTTCCTTCCACTCTCTTAATTGCGGATAATTTGCGGAGTTGTATTCGCGCGAGGATTTGCATGGTAGCTCTGCATTTTATCTTAAAATAAAAGTTCTAAGTGATGTACTTACACACAAAACACTCGAATAATACTATCGACTGGTAAACATGCTTCAAAATGTAATATGCTTTATAATTTTTGTTATTGTTTACGAAATGATAATTGATCGTCATAAAAAAATAAATATAATATAAGAAACAGAGAATTTAATTACAATCTTATTCTTTTTCAAGACACTTTAATGTGTTGCGTTAGTTTAGTTCATTTAATAATTAAAGTTTTTCTAATAATTCGGGTTCAATTAAAATATATTAATAATAATAATAAATATAAAAATAATAAAAAGTTTTTAGATCTAACACAAGTTTTTAGAACCTTTTAGAGCCATACAAGTTCTTCAACGTGTATAAAAATTGTCTTAATGATACAAGTCACGTTTGTAATTGTCGAGTTATATTAACACTGTTTTCTCTTATATCAGCTTGTACCTATTAAATCAGACAAGCTGTTTATATAAATTCGTTTAAGTTCTATTCATTTAATTAAGTATATAAGTTGACAATCATCTTGATCAACTTTTTTTTCAACGCAATGTTTGACAAATAAATTAATAACTTTGACTTAATACATTTAATTACCGTATGATTTGCACTAATTTAAGTAGAATAATTATATATTTGAAGGGTCTAAAATAAGAATTGAAATGTCTGTATTTTGTCTTATTAAATAAACATGAATTTTTGTACACGCTAAGAACTTGTGTTAATTCTAAAAGGCTTTTTTATTGTATTAGTTTATCTAAGTTAATTTTTTTTCGCATGTCGTATTAATATACATATAGAAATGGTAGAAAGAGATGAAAGAAATTTTAAAAGAGAAGAATAAATATACGCAAATAGAACAACTCGTACTCGCGATTATTTTATTTATATAAATTACATTTTTTATTTATATATGTTGATAATTGAAAAAGTTGCGTTGACAGAGTCTCGTATTTGAGATGAAGTTGATGTTGGTGATAGCTGACGCCAGAAATTCATTATAACTTTAACGGACTAACGATATTGGTGATGCCAAAATTAAATTAAAGTATATAAATAAAGTATATAAATAAAATATATTTCTAGGATGTTTTTGTTAGCAGTGATATTCGATACGATTTTTACCTAATAAAAATATAAAAAGCTTTTACACAATATACATATATACGTGCAATTTTCATTAAATATTTTTTATAAATTACTGCAATATGTATGAATATTTCACAATTCATAGACGACTCGAAATTTCGGTTGCTGAAAATTTTGGTGGCTGAGAATTTGCACTATGCAACAATTATTTAATAACTTTTGTTAAAATTCTTTCTATTTTATCAATATAAGTTTGTTAAATTCAATTATGATTATTTTGAGAGACCAAATTAAAAATATAAGTATATCGCTCTAAAATTTCTCAATATTGATCGTAAATGATACGAATATTTTATAAAGATATTAATAGTGCTATTGAATATTTTATTTTTTTAATAAGATAATTATTTATCATATATTTATTATTAGTTGTTAGAAATGTTTTTGATCTATATATAAATTTGAAAAACGATCCTGTAAGATTAAACAGTTTTATTGTTTTACGAAAAAAATCTATTTATCTTTTGCAAAATATTACAATTTTAATAATACTAATTACTTAAAGTAAAACTTCAATTAAGTACATTTAATTGTAATAGATTTACTTTAGATTTTAGAGAACATAAAGATGATATCAAACTTGTCGACTTATACACACTTAATAAAAATAAACATATTTTCATAACTTTCTTACAGATACAATATTTACGAAAATTATATCTGTATTGAGTGCTGCACATTTTAGTGTAGCACTCCGAGTCAAAGGTACTTATGGTACAAACGTTCCGCTTTCATCTGTATTTTCCCGGCAGTAATGCCGTGTTTACGCTCGCTGTAAATTTGCTCTCCTTCGTTAAGGTGCGAGCTGCAAACGGGGAAAAAATATGTTGCGGAAACTGTGAAGGTAAGAATGATAACGTCTCTGTTCCATCTTGCGAAACTGTGTTTAAATGACGTAAGAGTGAATAACGTGCCGTACAAACATATGATCGTTCCGTTTGACCAAGAAATCATCGAGGTACGGAGGCGAACTGTTAAATCATGGAAAAGCAATGTGTTTACCGTTATTATTAACGGGAGAATCATCTGTCAAATCTTCGTACTCGCTGTGATCACGATCGCTAGTATAACGACGACTATCTACGATGAACCGACCGATGACCGACGTTGGTCGATGACACAAAACGGATATATTAAATTTCATTAAGTACTAAGTCACGTGTGATTTTTGTTTTTAATTAATAAGTAATAAAAGAGGGAATCCGCTTGCATGGGAATCTACTTTTCGATATCGATTTTTATAATTTACAGTAGAATTTTATCATAAAACTTTGTGTTTTTTCGTTGGCCGGAACTCGTCTCAGAATTCATTCGAGATTTTGTTCTTTTGACTTCGATATTCTCTTTGTAAATGGCTACATATGATTCGAGAAAACGTTAACACTTTGCCGTATGAAAGTTATGTTAGACTATCGCTTTTCATTTCTTGTTGGATGGTTGAATTGCTTGATTTTCTTCGCCGGCTCGACGGTTGTCCATGAGAACGCAACAGAAATCGATGTCGCGTCCAGAATCTTATCGCGACCTAAGAGATACTTGATTTTTCCGGAAGGTTGTAATTTTCAGGTAAATATAAATATAATATACATATAAATTTATAAGAGTTTCAAATATGACCGAAGTTAAATTAGTGCTTAATAATATTTCTATGTAAATTTTAAATACTCTTCTAGTTATATAAAATACGCGGCAATTAGATTTGAAACGTAATCGTAAGCTGAAGCTGTAATAATATCGTCACAAATTAAATTATTTATTAATTTAATACTACTAACATCTTAAAACAAGGAATTTATTGCAATAAACCTCTATCTCAGCCAAATAATGAGATATCAATATCTATCTTTGATCGTATTCGATGCTTTTTTATTTATTTTGATTTATTTATATAACGGTTTTGTTTAACTTATTGTATATATTTAAATAACACTAAAAAGAAAGACAGCTTAATATTCATAATTATTTTTAATAATTATTTTTAATTCACGAATTTTTCTAACGATTCTCGTCATGATTTATAAAACATTTGTAATATAAATTTCATTATACACACACACACACACACACACACACACACACACACACACACACACACAAAATATATTAACATAAAACAATTCTTACAAGTTAAAATTAATATTTCAAAATATTTTCTCACAATGTGGAACGTTCTTTAAGCCATTTCAAGCAAGATTGCATTAGAGATCTGCAGAAAATCAAACAATCATCACGTAAATTCAGCCAAGTATTTCGCAAACGTTTTGTATGCTTTTGAAATTCTATTGCCTCTTCCAGATTTCGGTACACGGATAAAGTAGAAAAGTAAAGCGTCGCTCGTGCCGTCTGCAGACTGCGAAATTTACGCGAAAAACTGAATTTGCACGTGGATGTTTTGTGTATTTTCCAGTTAGTGTATTGTCTGACTATTGGAGCATACGGCCGAGATGGTGATTTGGTGCTGGGACTGACAGCTGCCTTAGCCTGGGAACTTCCGAATAAGGTCAACTCAAAGATATCGAATTTACTTCACCGTAGAAGCCGGAGCGTCGTATATCCAAAAATGGAAGCTTTCTTGCAATCGTGAGTGTCGTGCCGTTATTCCTTATTTTTCAATCGGCTTTTCCCCCGATCTTTCAACATGTATTCGAATTGACGAGAAGTATATCGCGGTTGAATGCATCTGAAACAATTTCAAGCATCAAAAAAATCCTTTACGATCGAATAAAAATGCGAAGAGACTTTATCTGTTATTATCGATCATTAACCATTAAACATTGATGAAAACTGCGATCGAAACGATGCAAATTAATAAGTATATCAGTTAGAAAATCGATTTAATTTTATGGATGTAACTTGCGACACGATTCAGATAATGCATTCTTGGCATTTTATGTGACTCGCGATGCGCGGTTGTTACGCATTATGAGGACGTAATTACTTTTAAGTGCGATTGCGAAACGAAATTGTTTCGAGCGTAATTGTTTTCGCGTAGCAGACGTTCCACCGAGTTGGTCATCAAAGTTTATGTTTTTAAATTAAATTTCATTGGCAGCACCGGCCTCGACGGCAAATCCTGCGTGATGAGGGCACTCTGCGAGGCAGGCCAGCGAGATCCTGTCCAGATAGGCACGGGATCCTTCGTCCAGGAGCTCCTTCACGCCATTTTTACGTAAGTAAAGACCCCGATTTCCTTTAAGAGCATTGAATCTCTTTCGAAAGTTTCCGACATACGCACATCCCTTATGAATTTTAATTTTAGTTAACTGCTGATTCAATTCTCTTAATTAAAAAATGAATAGAGAATTCGATTGATAAGACGAACAATAAGATTTCGGAATTAGGATATTTTAGCTATACATAACATCAACAAAACAACCAATATCAATTAAAACATTTTCTTGTAAATATGTCCTAAAATCAATTATAAAAAACAAAACAAAATTATTTCGTTTTTAAGGGGATCTTAAAGTTTGCATTACCGACTAAATTATATAATTTTTGTATAACAATTACGTTTTTCCTTTCTTACTAATTTAAAAATCCTTTTCCAAGATTAAAGTATATGCATTAATACTGTTTGTGAAGTGAAGTCTATGCTAAAAATAACAAAAAATTTCGAAATTAAAATCTTTACCATTTCTTAGTCTAATATGGCGCTTCAGAGCTATCATGTTGTGAAAACATTTGTTTCATATAAAAACTGTGCAATCTGTATTTAACGAAATAATCCACAAATTAGTTTGAAGTAATAATATGGAATTCTTAAAATTAAACTTAGATGTCTAATTAAAATGTAATTGTTATACAAAAATTTATGTGTATATGGCGTGCGTGAGTGAGATATTGATGTAGTGATATATCACTACATCAATGACATGTAAATCGTTTGTATGTAAGTGCTATTTTCAATATGACTTTAAGATAGCTTATGCAGCGCAATTATCATATTTTGCTGCAGTTTTAAGTAAATATATAACGCTTATGGAGTAAGTGAATCCAAATTAACTTTTACATAACAACCAAGGCGAACAGAAAAATTAAATAACTTTTAAACCAATAAGAGACTTGTGCTCAAATTTGACACAGATATTCAGATGTAGTAATAGAACAATATATGAAATTTTAATATTTTTAATGATGTTCCGAGTGTGACACATACATCTTTAAATCGAATTCCAACCGTAACTCTACGTCGTGCGATTCTGTTCGCAGATTGCCAAAGGATGGTGCCAAATTCGAGCGGTCGGCGGATCACGCTTACGATCGCGCATACGAAACGGGTGGAGACTGCGAACGGCTATACCCCACGTGTCAGCACTCCATTTATGACATGGACTTTTGAAGTTGCAGCAGAAGCTACGACAGACCTCTCACCGCGTCGTTCGAAAAACCGCGTCGTCCCACAAAACTACAGAGTGTAAATCTGATTGGAAACTTGCGGCAAAGTTTCTCTGGCAGCCGTCCTATTCCGCGGTGATTTTTCTGCTTGATGTTATGGTGGCTTCGCGCGTCGTTTCGCGACGCATTGGACTGACGACTGATAAAACGGTCGACCTGTTGTATTGTTGGTTTATCGTTATTACAAACGTTTCAAACGCCGATTAAATGTGACTTTGTCGTTCTTTATTGAAAGAGAAGAGATACTACACGAGAGATAAATATATCAAAATTTGTTCGCTCAAATGTATCAAAATTTGAGTTTTGTATGTCTGTTATTTTAAAAAAGATTATTTATTTAAAATGTATTTAGCTTAACGTATTAATTAAGTTATATTAATAATATTATTTTATTACACACATTACCACTGGATTAATATTTATAAGTAACGTATGGCAATAATAATAATATTGCGTACATACAAAATTGGTTTATGATAGATCTAGATAAAAAAATCACACAATATATATGTATTATATAAAGTATAACATGAAATATATAATGTTATAATCAATATTTCATCTGTTCTTCTTATATTGTACATTGTAATGACATCTTCACGAATATTGCATTTGATTAATTGAGTTTGCAAGTATGTCATGTATTTATGTAATTTTTGATAATAATATAAAATATTTTGCCAGCTACTATGCATGTTGAAAGGCTTTATATTGAAGAGGGCAATAAACGATTATTTAACATCAACGACAAATCCGAGATTAAATTCAGAAAGTTTGGCGCGAGGCTCTCGACCCATGAATATTCTATATCGGTCATTACATTACTTTCGCAACGTGTAATTCATTTCGGCGCGGTTTCGAATAATTTCACGACGTTTTGCATTAATAAAATGGTCACCGGGCTCTCGTCGATTTATGGTTCATTTCTGTAGAGTGCTCCGATGGAGCGTCCGACATGGTTGATTCCCTCCTGCTTCTTTTTTCCTTTTCATTGGAAATAAAATATGCCAAATATACTTTCGTAGTGTAACGAACGTCTAATCGATATGCATTCAGTGAAAATTTTGCATTTCCTCGTGCGAGCACTTCTAGTTTTTCATTCGTCGGTATTTGTTGCGCACGAACGCGACGAACTAGTCTCAACTATAAGCACATAATTGTATTTACTTAATGAAATTCTGCCGCGTAACTGTAAGCTTGTTTATTAACAATGTTTAACAAGATAGCCCGGCGGTCACTTGACGTAATACTTTAACCAACAACCGGAAAATCCTAAGATAATGACTCGGTGTCTGTTATAATACGTGGCAGTACCGCGTAAAAGTTATTGTCCTCATCATGAAAATTATAATATAATATAAATATATAAAAATATAAAAATATACATAAAAATATAAAACGGATATTCTCGAGGATGAAATTTTTTACTGTAATTCGACTACAGCAGATAGTATTTCTAATATTATATATAATATGTTATATATAATATGTTACATTTGCGTGTATCCTGCTTTTGTTGTATTCATTCTATATTAATTTCACGATATACATTATAATATATTCGGCCTAAATTAGATTGCTGGTATGCATCTGATTCGATAATATGCCATGTGCTCAGTTTAGTACTGTAGTTATTTTAACCGGAAATTTATCCCGAAGATAATTAAATTATTACAGCAACGTTTGCTGTGGGCTTTAAAAACGTATGAGAATAGTTAATAATGTCTACATAGTTAATATTATGTACATATTATTCGCGGAATGTTGAATATTTATTATGCGAGTAAACTGAAGAAAATTTACAGTACTTTACCAGCCTTGTGCAATAAATTAAAATATGTTTAGAAAATATACATTATATTTTATCGACAATAATTCGAATCAAGTTAATGCTTAATTAGTTCATAATTTACTTTAATGTAATCGATAATCAATTAAAATGTTAATTTGATAATTATTCTTGTAATTTATTTAATACTACTAATCGTACTAATTATCGTACACTGTACAAGTAATAATTTCAGTTGTGATTTATTAAGTTATTATGAAAGAGATGGTCTTGCTAGATTTGAAAAAATACAATAAAAAGGAAAAATACGGTTGAAGTGAAATGAACATAATAGAAACAAATAACAGAACATTGCAAATAAATCTAACACAATGCATTTGTATTCTATTATATTTATTTACAATAATATTATATTTGTTGTTTACTTCTATTATTTATTTATTTCACTTCAATTGTTTTTTTTTTCAATTAAAATATATTATTTAGGCAAGAAATATATTCTTGATTTTATTATCCAGCTGTTTAAATTAATTTACGAAACAATACTTTTATGTGAAGTATTTTAAGTTTGATAGCTAAACTAATTATATTACGTATATTGTATAAAAATTCAAGCAATTATGATTTAAGTATCAAATATAATTAATAAACTAAATATTAAATCGATTGATATAAATCAATATAATCAAATATGTCTATTCGAGCTAACACAGCATGACAATGTGAAGATTGGTTTTAGTTATTTAAATTAACAATTATAATCGCAGATGTTTCGATTCTTGTCAATTGTTCCACGTAAATTGTTAACAAAATTCAATCATCTAAGAATACTAATGTAATAGTGATGTCATCGTATTTTCTGATATTCATTGAAGTTATTAAGCTGTTCATGCGTTGGATGTCAAGTCTTATCTGAGATGACTGAATTTTGTTAACAATTTGGAGCATTGAAAAAAATCCAAAACAAGATCGAAACGTTTACGATTATAATTATGTTAATTTAAATAAATCAATCTTCACATTGTCATCCTATGTTGGCTCGAATACTCTAAGTTTTCTTAAACTTCTCTATTTTTCTCAAAGGAATAAAGAACAGAGTAAAATTATTCTCCACTTACCTATCGTTAGAACAATAATAAAATACCGTTGCTTTTCGACACAGACAAATACAGTTCGTTAGCGTTTGTTCTCAAGAGCAAGTAACAGTTATACATTCAAGCCCATTCTCATCGTTAGAACTAACATTTTAGCTCCGCTTTATAGAACATGAAATTTTCATACCGCGATGCTGATTAATCGTCTTCGTCATTTTATTTTACTCTGCATTTTTGTGCGTCGCTTTGAAGAATCGACAGTGTCGTCGATGACGTTTTCGAACGACTCGCTAGTAAGATCTGGGAGAGACGTCGGAACTAAGTATCTGATATTTCCTCAAGGCAGCAACGTTCAAGTAAGATAACTTTTATTCTACACAATGACAGATGTATTTCAATAAAGAAACACTCAGCTCTCTCGTGAAAATGGCGATTATTATCCTTTTCGTGTCAAGTTTCCATTTGCAATGTATAAACTTTGAAAATGTAGAGGAATGTAAATGCACCTGTTACACTCGTTTTCGAGATCGGGGATCCATTACTAAAATGAAATTATAATCTTCGTGCTCTCTCGTGTTTTTTGTGCGAACGCACCAGACAAAGTCGATATAAGCTTATGGAAGTTTTGCTTGCGCGAAGTTGTATATTATAGCGCTACATAAACTCTCGATACAGTTTAGCTTAGGAAATTTCATATGCTAAATGAAACGGAACTCCCTTTATGCGTAATGTTTGAAAAGACTCTAATAAGCAAAGCAACATGGAGTAATAACAAACTTTGTAAAAGGAAGGAATATTGATCCGTATGTAATTAGAATATAATTAGTTTTAAATTAATATGTAAAGTATATGTTGCCGCCGATTAAAACACGCGCACTTCGAATTGCAAATATTAAAATAATTTGTAATATGAGTGAGGACAAATAATTAATATACTTTACAAAAATAATTAATCAATAATTAATAATCGAGAGAGAGAGAGAGAGAGAGAGAGAGAAGAGAGTTAAAATCAAATATTACTTATTATTTGCGATTTAAGGAAATTTAATTTAGCATTATTCTACTTGTCCACTATTATTACGCAGCTCGTCTTCTGTCTAACCATAAGCACGTATTCAAAGCCCCAAGGAATGTTTACCATGGGTACTACCGCCGGGCTTGCGTGGGAACTACCCTACAGAAATACTGTGCTGTACGGGAAGCCAGCTGAGGTTTATCATCGTCGGAGCAGAAGAGAGCTGTATCATAAAGTGGAGCTAATGCTAAGAACGTGAGTAAGAAAGGCGGACAAAGACAAGGAAGCCAGAGAGAAGGGCCGTGTTTCCTCTTCTCATTTCGTATAAATTACCGACAACTGCGCGACCTGTATACCAAAAAAATTTTGTAAATTATTTTAATAATATGGAAATGATGTAGAAACTTATCTTCGGACACAATGAAGAAAAATATGAATTTTTATTGGTAACGATTATGACATACTTCGTCATTTCGTAGGAAAATTGAATATTTCATCATTTTATTTCGCCTCTGAGTCTATTTCATTCTCTTCTACTGATCAGATTTATCCTCTTTCTCGAGTGGAAAGTCCTGATGGAAAAATGGTAATTCTATCGAATGCGAATGAAGGGTGAGACTTATCGTGAGATTTTTGTTTCAACGACTTGTCGGGCAAGTTCGCTGTTTCTCGGTTCACGAAGAAAAATAGACGCGAGCCATTATTGGAAAGCTGCCTTCTTATCTGCGTCGCGGAAAATGCTTCTGTTTCCCAAAGCGAAACGTTTCTCGTTTAGAGAAACGGATTCGATTCGGAGAAAAAATAATAACGTATCGGAAATTTAAAATGGGTAGTCACCCGGTAACCATCAACGTAATCGTTTCTTTGCGCGAATTTAAAAATGAACCCTCGTAAAGCTCCACGTGCGTGACTGTAATAAATGTTACACTTGGATAACTCAAATGATTTCGATGAGACACGTGGGACGAATGTATTTCACGGCCGATGAAGCGACAGGGAAACGCTCTTAAATGGTGGTTCGAGCGGCGAGCGGATTAAGCGGTGTGCTTTCATCGCTCGAGGCCGGAAAATGGTCCCGAAGAAACGACGATGATTCAGGTATAACCGACGACGCATAATACCATAAAACCACGCTTGCTCGGTTACCCTAGTATTTCCAGAGTTTCACCGGACATTGTTCAAGTGCTTACGGGCACATTAAGCGTGCGGATTAAGAGACTTCTCGCAATGATCGCAACGTTTCATGCTGTTTCGAGCACGGCTATTCTATGTGATGGAAATGAGACTGAAAACGGTCGGGAATCACGCAATGAGCGATCGACAAGGGGATTCCTTTGCTCTTTTAATGCAGAATTACTCTCGATATCTAAAAAAAATTAATTGAGTCGTTCTTGTATAACGATGAGACGAAATTACAATCGTGAATGAATCGATTAATCATTGAAACGAAAAAGAACAATTGTCGATATATACTTTTGTTGAACGCTTAATAGAAATAATTTGTTCCTTTCCGAAAACCCTCGGGAGTTGTTAGGAGCAATTACATTATATCGCGATTGAACTGACTGATAATTCCATTTAAATTGATAACATGTGTTTTGATGTAATTTCCGACTTAATCAGATTTTCGACATTACAAGCGTTTTACTGCGCTTCGCCGCGTATCAAATTCAATTGTTATGGTAACCGTGATTAATATTACATGATATACATTGAAATTCGTCCGAAATCAGCCGAAACGTTCTTGATCTAAATCATTCTAGCAATTCGAGAAGAGAAATAAGGGAAAATTGTTTTTCCGCCTCGCTGACTCAATCAATGGTAAGCCTTGCGTTAAAAATACAATATATAAAAATTGATTCATATTCACAACTATCATATTCGATTATTTTTCTCATATTTGACTATGATTGGTTAATTTCTTACGGCTTAAGGTTTACTATTTTTCTTAGACTGGTATTCAAATCCCGAAACGCAATAGAAACTTTAAGTCTCAAGAAAATAAAATCCAATTGAACGTGAAAAGGATGATCGACTATAATTGGTTAATTTCTTAAAGCTTGATGGCTTGCTATCCTATTGTGTTTCGGAAATCGTTCTTATTTCAAGACTGTCTTACGTAATGTAAGTCTATAATGTCTTAATATAATGTCTTAAAACGCTAATGCGACTGGGATTGGTTTATGACGTCTTAAAACTGTACTTAAGATGGTATTAAGTATAAGAATAAACTATGAATACTGGCCGTAGACACTACGTTAGAAATTCTTAAGTAAAATATATTAGCAACCGCTATACAACACAGAACTTGCAGAAACATTCGTAATATTTGCAACGTTTGCAATGTTACTGCAATATTGCTGGAGCGTTACAATGTTGCTGCAATATTATTGGAATGATCTGTGCTATATGGACATTTACACTTTATCCGCTTAGCCCGTCATTCAGGATGTTTAAGATATAATAAGATTTATGAGATAGATACGTAAAATAGAATAAGATTAGATAAAATGAACCGCTTCCGAAAGATATCTATTTCATTCTATCTTAAGCGTTGGCCCACCATATTCAGGGCATTTCAGTGTCTAATCTCTTACTTGAGGTTCTCTAATGATCTTTATCTCGCAGCGCCATCAAACGTGTTGGTATTTCAATGGGAAGATATGAATCATGGTTGTTTGATGCTCAATTACGTCTAAAAAAAATATACAGAATTATTCGGAGAATGACATATACGTGCCATTACGACGCTTTATTTCGCGTCACGCTGGATAGTCAAACTTATCGTTGGAATCGA
>Ga0157364_1002067_pt1 | contig 18153 bp, 16 predicted proteins | sample AttsexASBM2_FD_111476 | JGI IMG/M metagenome (GOLD analysis project Ga0157364, IMG submission 111476) | Fungus gardens microbial communities from leaf cutter ant in Ribeirão Preto, State of São Paulo, Brazil - Atta sexdens ASBM2 | ecosystem: Host-associated > Fungi > Mycelium > Unclassified ...
GACCGAAGATGACCAGCGCTGGAGCCTGCGCGTGTTCTACGCCAAAGTTAACCCTGAAAACCAACAGATTAACCGCGCTTTCCCGCATGCTGACACCCTAAAAGGGGTACAGGTGGGCTGGGGGGGCGCAGTGTATAAATCAGTACGCCTGAATTTGGGTACCTGGTACACCGACGCTAACCATAACGATAATAACGACCTCGGTGCCAGCGCAGCCCTGGAAATTCCTTTCCAACTTTAAAATAAAATTGAACCGCAGGCCAATGATTATCCGGCCTGCAAAACCCTTTGCTGAATGATGATATAAATTGATGAAAACAACCGTACTAAAATTGACAGCTGCCGCGGCCCTGGTAGGGTTGCTGAGCGGTTGTACTGTGGTCCCCGGGCAGGGACTGAATAGCCTGCGTAAAAATGTAGTGGAATTACCGGACAGTGACTACGACTGGGACAAATTGGTCAACGTCTATCCGATGACACCAGACCTGATTGATAAACTGCGTCCAGCGCCGGTCGTTGCTCAGCCTAATCCACAACTGGATAGTCTGCTGAGTAGTTATCAATATCGCGTCGGGCCAGGTGATGTCATGATGATCACTGTCTACGACCATCCAGAGCTGACCAACCCAGCAGGGACCTACCGCAGTGCCAGCGATACCGGTAACTGGGTGGGTGCTGATGGCGATATCTTCTACCCGTATATCGGTAAAGTGCATGTCGCCGGTCGTACCTTGGATGAAATCAGGGTTGAGATCGCCCGTCGTCTGTCGACTTATATCGAAAGCCCACAGGTGGATGTGGCGGTAGCCGCTTTCCGCTCACAGAAGGCTTATGTGACCGGTGAAGTGAATAAATCTGGTCAACAACCGATTACCAATGTGCCGTTAACCATTATGGATGCCATAAACAACGCTGGCGGCCTATCAGCTGACGCAGATTGGCGGCATGTGGTACTGACCCATAACGGCAAAGATCAGATTATCTCCCTGCAAGCGTTAATGCAGAAAGGGGACCTATTACAGAACCATCTGCTCTATCCAGGGGATATTCTGTATATCCCGCGTAATGATGACCAGAAAGTGTTTGTCATGGGCGAGGTCGGCCAACAGAGCACCTTGAAAATGGACCGCAGCGGTATGACCTTGGCAGAAGCCTTAGGCAGTGCCCAAGGGATTAACCAGCAGTATTCCGATGCCTCAGGGATTTTTGTTATCCGCCAGACCCCTAAAGATAAACACGGACGTATCGCCAATATCTACCAATTGAATGCCAAAGATGCTTCCACCATGGTGCTGTCTACCGAATTCCAGTTACAGCCTTACGATATTGTCTACGTCACCACAGCACCAGTGGTTCGCTGGAATCGTGTGATCTCACAGCTGGTACCAACCATCAGTGGGGTACATGATATGACCGAAACAGTACGTTATATAAGGGACTGGCAGTAATGTTTAATTCAATACTAGTGGTCTGTACCGGCAATATCTGCCGATCACCGATCGGTGAACGGCTGCTACGCCAAGCACTACCCGGTAAAAGGGTTGATTCCGCTGGGGTCGGTGCTCTGGTAGGACACAGTGCCGATAACTCCGCAATAGCGGTTTCTGAAAAATATAGCCTTTCTCTAGAGGGGCATCAAGGCCAGCAGTTTACCGGTACCCTAGGGCGACAGTATGACCTGATATTGGTCATGGAAAAGCACCATATTGAGCAGGTCACCAAAATTGCCCCAGAAGCGCGTGGCAAAACTCTGTTATTTGGTCATTGGCTAAATAATAAAGAGATCCCCGACCCGTACCGCCAGAGTATGGAAGCCTTTGAATTTGTCTATCAGTTACTGGACCAGTCTGCTGCAGCCTGGTCCCAGAAACTGGGTGGTTAACTTTAGGAAGTGAATGCATGTCTTCTTCTGTTACAACACATAAAACAGCGACCCCAGATAGCGATGAGATTGATCTCGGTCGTTTACTAGGCGAACTGATCGATCATAAAAAACTGATTATCAGTGTTACCGCACTGTTTACCGTGTTGGCGATTTTTTATGCACTGTTTGCTACTCCGGTCTATCAGGCAGACGCCCTAGTACAGGTAGAGCAAAAACAGGGTAATGCGCTTTTAAGTAATTTAAGTCAAATGTTACCAGATAGTCAGCCACAGTCAGCTCCGGAGATTGCCTTACTGCAGTCAAGGATGATCCTCGGTAAAACTGTCGATGATCTCAACCTGCAGGCACAGATCAACCAGAAATATTTCCCAATAATCGGTCGCGGCTGGGCACGGTTAACCGGCCATCAATCGGGACGGGTAACCGTTGGACGTATCTATGTGGCGCCACAGGACGGAAAAACTCCGGAACTGACGTTGACGGCTGGGGAAAATAACAGCTATCAGTTATCTGGTGGCGGTTATACTTTGCAAGGCCATATTGGTCAGTTATTGGAAGCTAAGGGATTGTCCCTATTAGTCAATGATATCCAAGCACCGGTGGGCACTGAGTTTTCGGTTAATTATATCAGTTGGTTAGATGCGATTAATAACCTGCAGCAGTCTTTTAGTGCTGTCGATCAGGGTAAAGACACCGGGATGTTAAACCTAACGTTAACCGGTAGCGACCCTGAATTGATCCAGCAGACCCTGCGCAGTATCAGTGATAACTATTTGGCACAAAATATCGACCTGCAGGCAGCGCAAGATACTAAAAGCCTGCAGTTCCTCAATCAGCAGTTACCCGAAGTCCGTGCACAGTTGGACAGCGCCGAAGATAAGCTCAGTGCTTACCGCAAACGCAGTGATTCTGTTGATTTAAATATGCAGGCGCGCTCTACCCTGGACCAAGTAGTCAATGTCGATAACCAACTGAATCAGCTGACATTCCGCGAAGCTGAGGTGTCTCAGTTATTTACCAAGGATCATCCGACCTATAAAGCATTGCTGGAAAAACGCAAAACCCTGCAACAGGAAAAGGCTAAACTGAACCAGCAGGTTTCGGCAATGCCGGCCACCCAGCAGGAAGTGCTCCGCTTAAGTCGAGATGTAGATTCCGGTCGGGCAGTGTATATGCAGCTACTGAATCGTCAACAAGAACTGAATATTGCCAAAAATAGTGCGATTGGTAATGTTAGGATTATTGATAATGCGATCACCGAACCTAAACCAGTTAAGCCGAAAAAATCTCTAATATTATTAATCGGAATAATTTTAGGTCTAGTTTCATCTGTAGGTTTAGTTTTAGCACGAGTATTCTTAAGAAGAGGTATTGAGTCTCCTGAACAACTGGAAGAGTTAGGGATTAATGTCTATGCCAGTGTACCAGTATCAGAATGGATGGCCCGCCAAGCTCCTAAATCTAAACTGAAAATCAAAGGCAAAAAACAGGAAAATACCAGTTTCCTGGCAGTGGACAACCCTGCCGATTTAGCCATTGAAGCGATTCGTAGCCTACGTACCAGCCTCCATTTTGCTATGATGGAGGCGGGTAATAACGTGTTAATGATTTCTGGCGCTAGTCCCAATGCCGGTAAAACCTTTGTCACGACTAACTTGGCAGCAGTAATCGCCCAGAGTGGCCAACGGGTACTGTTTATCGATGCGGATATGCGTAAAGGTTATGCTCATCAGATTTTCCATCAAGGAACCGAGCATGGACTATCCGATATTCTGTCTGGTAAATCGACGGCTCAGCAAGGAATTAAAACCGTTACTAACGGGGGCTTTGACTTTATTTCTCGCGGTGCTAACCCACCTAACCCAGCTGAGTTATTGATGCATCAGCGTTTCCAAAAACTGATCGAGTGGGCCAGCCAGCATTATGACTTGGTACTGGTGGATACCCCACCAATACTGGCGGTCACCGATGCGGCCATTATTGGTCGTTATGCGGGTACCACTTTATTAGTGGCCCGTTTTGAACAGAACACCGCGAAAGAGATGGAAGTCAGTGTCCGTCGCTTTGAACAGAGCGGTATCACCATTAAAGGTTGTATCCTTAATGGGGTGGTTAAAAAAGCCAGTAGCTATTATGGCTATGGTTATAGCCATTATGGCTACTCCTACGAAAATAATAAGTAATACAGACGGCCCGTCAGGGCCGTTTTCCTACCTCAACTTAAACTACCTGCCGCTACTAATTACCAGTAAATTAATCCCTTGCGGAAGACGGGTGAGGATACTATGACGCCATTAGCACGGAACTTTCGGATCAGTTTGTTACTGATCCTCTCTGATTTTATCGGCTTTACGCTGGCCATTTATATTGCCAAAGGGATCCTCGGCTTAACCCTAAGCCATTTTCAGCAGCGTATTCCTGATGAACCGACCGAGGGTTGGATCAGCCTACACTGGGGGCTGGCGGTATGCTGTGTTGCCTGGTTTGCGTTTCGTTTACGCCATTATTTTTACCGTAAAACCTTCTGGTTTGAACTTAAAGAAATCTTACGTACCCTGATCATTTTTGCCATTTTTGAAATTGCCATTGTGGCCTTTGCGAAATGGTATTTTTCTCGTTACCTATGGGTACTGACCTGGATACTGATATTAATAATGGTACCGGCCCTACGTATGCTCACCAAAAAAATGCTGGATAAGGCGGGCATGTGGCAACGAGAGACTCTGATTATCGGCAGCGGCAAAAATGCTATTGATGCTTACCATGCAATCACTAGCGAGCAAAATCTCGGTTTTAAAGTCACCGGTTTTATAAATACCGAACCTGAAATGGCTCAGCAGCAACTGGAAGGTATCCCAGTACTTCAACAGAACAGTGACTGGTTGGCGAAAAATGTTGATAAACGGATGCAGTTTATTGTGGCGGTGGAAAGCCATCAAGCGGAACTACGTAATAGCTGGTTACGTGAGTTAATGATTAAAGGTTTTCGTTATGTGTCGGTGATCCCCACTTTGCGCGGTATGCCGTTAGATAGTACCGATATGTCATTTATCTTCAGCCATGAAGTGATGATTTTCCGCGTGCATCAGAACCTAGCCAAATGGTCATCACGCTTCCTGAAACGAGCTTTTGATATTATTGCCTCGCTGGCCATTATTACGCTGTTATCTCCGCTACTACTCTATATTCGCAGCAAAGTAACCAAAGACGGCGGTCCGGCTATTTATGGTCATGAGCGGATCGGTAAAAATGGGAAACCGTTCAAATGCCTGAAATTCCGTTCTATGGCGGTTAATTCAAAAGAATTATTGGCAGAATTACTGGCCAATGATCCAGCCGCTAAAGCCGAATGGGATGCCACCTTTAAATTAAAAAATGACCCACGGGTCACAAAAATCGGTGATCTACTACGTCGCACCAGTATGGATGAACTGCCACAACTGTTCAATGTACTTAAAGGTGAAATGAGTTTGGTGGGGCCACGGCCAATTATCCATGAAGAACTAGAACGTTACCATGAGCAGGTTGATTATTATTTGATGAGTAAACCGGGTATGACCGGCCTCTGGCAGGTCAGTGGTCGTAGCGATGTGGATTATGAAACCCGTGTCTATTTTGATGCCTGGTATGTAAAAAACTGGTCAATGTGGAATGATATAGCAATTTTATTTAAAACCATTTCAGTAGTTGTAAATAAAGACGGAGCTTACTAAATTGGACGCAGTTTTAATTTCTATCATTATACCTGTCTATAATGTTGAGGCTTATATAACAGATTGTCTGTCATCAATAAAAAAACAATCAGGTGATTTCGAAGTAATTATTGTAGATGATGGTAGTAAAGATAATTCTATTAATGAAGCGAAAATATTGATAGGTGATGATTCCAGATTTAGAATAGTATCTAAAGTCAATGGGGGCTTGTCAAGTGCTAGGAATTATGGAATTGTAGAGGCTCAGGGGAAATATCTATCTTTTATAGATTCTGACGATATAGTGAGTGAAGAGTATATTAGGACATTAGAGAAAAGGATTAAAGCTAGCAACTCTGATATGTATATATTCGACTATTGTCGAGGTAAAAATACACATGAAATCCAAGGTGCTTTAGTCAATTCAGTAGCAAAGAAGAAAAAATTAAAAGATTTTGCAGGGAATAATTTTTCTTGGATGAGAGTAGTTAAGAAAGAATTTTTTAACTCCATAAAGTTTCCAGAAGGATATCTTTACGAAGATGTATATATGACAACCATATTAAATACTAAGGTGAAAAGCATAGAGGTTATTCCTAAATGCTTGTATGGATACAGGAAAAGAGATAATTCAATAACCACATCATCAGCTATCAAGCAATTTTCCATATTAGATACCTTAGAAAAGTTAAGGAATGATTTGTGCAGTAATAATGGAGATGTTGCTTATAAAAAATGCATAATAAATATATCAAAATCCATATTGATAAATTTACTTCGCCTTAGGAAGATAGATAAAAAAAATGTTATTTTTAATCTAGGAGAGACATATTCTATTTTAAGGTTTTGTGATATACAAAAAACGGAAGTTTCAAATTTTAACTTCCTTATCGCAATGTTATTCAAATTTCCCAAAATAAATAGTTTTGCTATTGATTTTTTTAATCCAATATTTAAATTAGTAGATAAGGATTGGAAGGGAAATGAATAAAAAAATAAAGATTATATTACCATGCTATAATGCTGAAAAAACAATACTAAATGCTATTCAATCGGTATTGAACCAAACAATACAAGATTGGATTTTATACGTTATTGATGATGCATCTACTGATAACACAATTAAAGTTATTAAAGATATAGTTACTGATAAAAGAATAGTATTGTTAAAAAATGGAAATAACCGTGGGGTAGCTGAATCTAGGAATAAAGGATTAGCTAATGCAGTTGATGGCGATTATGTTTTTTTTCTCGATGCTGATGATTTTTGGGAAGAAAATAAGCTAGCTGAACAACTACCATTACTAGAAATGGGGAGAGGAATAGTCATAACAGAATATGTATATGTTGGTGGGAAAAGAAATAATATAACGTATAAATATAATGTCTTATCAAAAGAAGATTTTATATACAAAAAATTCAGGGTGTGTTTTTCTAGTTTGTCTTTTATCTTTACTGACGGAATTTACTTCCAAAGAAAGGGGCATGAAGACTTTTTATTTATCTTAGATTTGATATCCCATTACCAGGAAATATCAATAATCAATAAGAGGCTGGTTGTTATGTATAAAACTATGGGCTCATTGTCCTCTAATAAAAATAAAGCAGCTCTATGGCACTGGGATAATCTAGGGGAAATATATAAAGCTCATTATTTTACAAGGGTTTGTGCAATGATCTCTTATATTTTAAGAGGTGTTTTATTTTCAGTTAAAAATAAATGAGCAGTGTAGTTATGAGAGAAATCAGGATGAATGGTAAAATACCTATACTTTTCTTGTTTTTTTATTTTATTTATTCGTTTAAAACAGTTTTATTATCAACAGCAATCCAGGACTCATCGATTGATGTCCTAAAAGATACGTTTAATATACTCAGCATAGTTTTATCTGGAATTAGCGTTTTTTATATCAGCAAAAAAGAACGAGTATTATCGTTCTTTATAGGGATGTTGCTAGTATTTAATGCAGCAATTTATCATACTGTTGCATTATATTCTTACTTCATACTATTTTGTATGGTGTGTTTGGCTAAAAAGATAGAATTTAAAGAGTTACTAAAAATAATAATGCTAAGTAACATACTTATCATTATTATTATGATTCCTTTTATTTCATTTAGTGATACGTTTTTTAGGCTTGATGATAGATTCGGAGAGCGCTTAACATTAGGGTTTGGTAATGCAAATGTAATGGCCCAATTTTTGATAATGTTTTTTAGTGCTTTAGTGTTATTTATAACTAATAGAACAAAAGGTTTAATTCTTAAAAATTTGTTCCTTCTCCTTTTATTTATCATGATTGGCTTTGTTGTCTATTATTCTGGTTCAAGAACTGGATTGGCAATGATATCATTATGCTTTATAGGTTTTGTATGGGCAATTAATAGTAGAAAAATTTTAGTAGGAAAGAAGTTTAAATTTTTATACCTTTTCTGTGCTTTAGGCATAATTGCTTTTCAATATTACTCAGTTTCAAATTTTAATGCCAACGGTATTCTCATTGCTATTAATCAGATGCTCGCAGGACGAGTTTTCTATAGCTATAGATTGATCAGTTCACTTGGAGGAACACCTATATTACATGGTATGAATATCGATAATTTCATGCCTATAGATTTTTTCTATATTCAATATTTCTATTCTCTTGGATTGGTTACAGCTGCTGCTTTTATGCTTTTTTACTTTAAATCATTTTGGCAACATTCATACTCAAAACCATCTGCTGTAATACTTTTGACATGTCTAATGGCCACTGCAACCGAAGCATATTTCATGATTCCATTATATAACTTAAGTCTTTTCATGATATACCACAAAAAAAAATCAGATTAAAGAGATAGCCAGATGCCTAAGTTTTCGATAGTGATACCTACATATAATTCAAGTGATGATATCCTCAAAACACTTGATAGTATCTACAATCAAACCTATAACAATTTTGAAGTTATTATTGTAGATGATCTATCCGAGGATAGGGAGGCACTTAAAAGTGTCATAAATTCTTCAGGCTACCCAGTAATATGCTTTTATTCAGAAGTTAAATTAAACGGATCCGGAGCCAGAAATAAAGGCGTAGAGTTATCTTCTGGGGAATATATTGCCCTACTGGATTCAGATGATAGTTGGGATAAAAATAAACTCGAGCGCTATGACAGTTATATAAAAATAAATAACGCAGAAAATAAAATTTTTTACTCTAAGGTAAAAATAATAAAAGGTGAAGAATGTATCAAGAAAATGCCAACGCGGGCATTTGATAAACGAAAGGAATCTATAGCAAGTTATTTGTTCGGAGTTGCAGGGTTTATCCAGACTTCGACCTTAGTCTTAAGTAGAGATTTATACTTATCTATAAAATTTGATGATAGATATAAAAGGCATCAGGATTATGACTTTTGTATTAGGGCTGACCATCTGGGGGCGGAGTTTGTTTTAATAGACGAAACTTTAAGTAATTACTATATATCTGAAAGAGCTAGCGCAAAATCTAAAGGTGAGTCAACTGAATATTCAATTTGGTGGCTAGATAAAATGAGCATGTACTTAAAAAAGTCAGATGTTATATGCTACAAAGCATTTAAACTACCACATAAGCTTATGTCTGATTCTAAAAAGTATAAAGCATTATATTGTTTCGCTTATAATTTTCTTTTTACCAAAAAAAATGAAAAGTTAGACTTCATAAATTTTATTTCATCTAGGCTTAAAAATGGAAAAAATTAAAATAGGTACAGCTCGCTTGGGTTATCCCGAAATTAGATGCATTGTTAACAATGACCTTTTTGATGTTAAGAGTTTAGAATGTTATGATTTTTATAAGTATAAGAATAAATTGCGTAATTTTCTAGGAGGAAAAGGTGATGGCTATATATTTCAATCATTAATCCCAGAAAAGTTGGATGGTTTGGATTTTTATCATATGTTCAATTATATACCCATTACTGATAAACTTTGGGGGGGGACATTTGAAACAAGTATTCCTAGAATTCCCGGTATAGTAGACATTCATAGGAAAAACAACGATCAAATAGATTACTCGTCAAATGTATTGCTAAAAAAATGGTTGAAGAAACTTACTGAAAATAATTGTGTATTTATCCATGCTCTATCTGAAACATCTTTAAATATTCAAAGAAAGATAACTGATTTTTATCCAGATATAAAAAGTATAATTGATTCCAAATCATGTATATTACACCCCCCTCAGGCTATACATAAATATAATAGGGGTGCTAATTTTAATGATAAGCTAAAAATTATTTTTGTAGGTAGAGATTTTTATAGAAAAGGTGGGGGTGAAGTTGTACTTGCTATCGACTCGCTTATTAGTGATGGATTGTTAAATGAGACAGATATTGAGCTCACCTTAATTGGGGACTTAGATAATAAATATAATTATGTACATAACGTCTTCCAAGATGATGCATTTTTTTATACTAAGATTGAAAGTATAATTTCATCCGGAAAATATATTTATCATGTTTCTAATTTGGATAATGCGGCTTTATTAAGCACTATGGAGCATCAAGACCTTGGTCTATTGCCAACGTGGGGAGATACATACGGATACTCTGTTTTAGAGATGAAATCCTTCATGTTACCCGTAATAACAACCTCTGTTCGAGCCCTGCCAGAAATAAACGAAGACTCTAATATTATTAAGTTAGAATTAAATATGTTTGGTGAGATTGTAATAAATAGTGAGAAAGATAAAATCATACAACGTGAAATGATTATTTCAGGATTAAAAAGTAAAATTAATAAATTTAATCATGATAGAAGCTCATTGATTACAAGTGCAAGAACCGGAATTGAGCAATTAAAAAAACAGCATGATCCTACTAGGTACTTCCGAAAGGTATATCAGGAGATAAGCAATGTCCTCTAATAGTAATTCATTTTTTAGTGTTAAACTATTATTTCTTCTATCTACAGCTTTGATTTCTTTTTGTGATATTACTCAGGCTGCTACTAATTGTCTTGCTAATGGGATGAATAATATAAATCCTGACAACATTAATGCCCATGGTGGAAATATATTAAAAAGTGAAGGTCATTATTATTGGTTTGGTGAAGCTAAAGGTGATGGATGGGACGGGAATAAAGTTCAAGATGGAATTAATGTCTATGTTTCTAATGACTTATGCCATTGGACTTCAAAAGGAGTTGCTTATGCTGCTAAGCAGAATAAAAATATAATTTATCTAGAAAGACCTAAGGTTATTTTTAATGATGCCACAAAGAAATATATCATGTGGTTTCATATAGATTTTTATAAGGGCTACGAAGGGAATAATTATGCACGTATCGGCGTAGCATCTTCAAATAACCCTTTAGGGCCATATAAATATATTAATAGTTTTCGTCCAAATAAAGGAGTTAAGCCTTTATCTTATAATGTCAACGATTTAAAAGATTCTTACTTTAAGAAAGGAATAGCACAAGGATTTGATTCTAGAGATTTTACATTATTTAAAGATACCGATGGTAAGGCTTATGTCATTTATAATTCAGAAATGAATAATACATTGCACGTTGCACAACTTGACGAAACATATACCAAAATAACTAACATTTATGACAGAATACTCATAAATGGCCGTAACGAAGCACCAGTCATTTTCAAAAATAAATCTAAGTATTACCTAATTACTTCAGGGCTAACAGGGTGGAAGCCTAACAAGGCTAGATTGTACGCGTCGGATAGTATCTTTGGTCCATGGAAAGGTTTGGGATCGCCCATAGATGGTAATAATTCTGAGAGATCCACTACTTTTAATTCCCAATCAGCATTTTATATTTCTGACAGCAATAATAGTAGCTATATTTTCGGGGATGCGTGGAATCCGAAAAACCCAATAAAAAGTGGATATGTAATAAGTGAATTAATTTACATAAATAATGTTCCAACACTAAAGAATATCTATCATGATTAGTTATTTTAAGGAAAAATTAATAATTAATGCTAAGGTGATATTTTTCTTTGTTAGGTTTTTGAAAGTATCACTGATTTCTGATGAGAAAAAGTTACACGATCCTCATAAATATTGCAGCCCTGAATATTGTGTTGATATTAAATCTATCCAGGGGTGTTCGAGTATTGGAACATCATTACCAAAAGTAATTTGGATGTATTGGGATGATTTAGTACTCCCTAAATACCTGGGGAATATAGTATCAAATATTAAGGAGTCCAACCCTAGTTATGAAGTGCGTGTTTTAAATAGGGTCACTGTTTTCAAGTACTTACCTAGCGATCTTTTTAGGGGGAATGTACAATTATCTCATGCACATAAAAGTGATGTTATTCGGCTCTTTCTTCTGAAAGAATTTGGTGGAATATGGATAGATATTAGTACGATATTAAATGAAGACCTGTCATGGGTAGAGATGTGTTATAAGCATTTCCCATATGATTTAGTCGGATTCTTCAGGAAGGTATCTACTGAAAACATGAATAAACCAATTATAGAGAATTGGTTTATGGCATCACCTAAGAATAATAAGTTCATAACTCACTGGTATGATGAGTTCTCTAAAATAATTGACCTAGGAGCAGATGGATATTACGAGCTATTAAGGTCTCGTAGCGACTTTAATATTATTAAGCAAAATATAAGCAATCCAAGTTATCTCCTTTCATATTTGTCTGCTCAAATCGTAATGAATAAAAACGATGGTGAGTATTCGTTCTTTCTAAAATGTTGTGAGGAAAGTGCTTTTTTTTATCAAAGGATTAATTTTTGGAAACCACATCTAATTAGTTTTGAATTGTCCAGGCTTGATATAAGTGACGTTGACTTTAAAATAATAAAGCTTACAAAAAGCGATAGGATGTTATTACCAATTATAGGAAGAATGAAGTTATATAGTCGAGAGTCTATATTTAGTATTATCCTTAAGAAATAAAACAAACTTCCAAAGGAAAAAAATGTTAACAGTTAATATTACTACTACTAAATCCAGATTGAATCTATGCTCTTCAACAATCTGGTCTTTAATAAACCAAGAGCTTTCTCCGGATATTATAAATCTTTGGGTGTCGAAGGATAAGTACCTTGCAGATGACGGCATAGATACCTTACCCGAGTGGATAAATAAAATTAATAATGTGAAAGATATTTTGCGGGTAAGATATGTAGAAAATACTGGGCCCTATAGGAAATTGTTCCCGAAGATATTATCAAGTAATAGTGATGAAGCGATAGTCTATGCGGACGATGATGTTATTTATAGGGATTTATGGCTCAAAACATTAATTCAAGAATTTAATAAACATGAAGGTAATTTTGTCGTAGCATCTAGAGTTCGCGTCGTAGAAAATAACATATTCGGCATTAGAAAAAGTTATAATATGCTAAAGTTGGTATTAAGGAATAAACTCTTAAGTAAAGACTATATTATTACCGGTGTTGGTGGGTGTGTGCTTAGCCCTAGTCACATCAAGAAAGAATTCCTACTAAACAAGGACTACCTAGAAATAGCTCCCAAAGCGGATGATTTGTGGATAAGTAAACTTCTTGAACTATCAGGTAGTAAAGTACAAGTCTGTCCTGAGGCTTTAGTTCATGTTAATGAAATAAATCATGATATGGACTCATTAAACTCATTTAATAACGTATCTTTAGATGGAAATTTGTTCATGAAAATTTACAAAAGAATAAAAATGAAAGTTCTTGGGTATCTTGGATTTTCTTTATCTAATAATGATAAAATTATAAGGAAGGTCAATAATTACTTCTCCTCTAAGGGTTTATAATGAGTTTACAGCAAAAAACATTAATTGGTGTTCGTTGGAATCTTATATCCACCATTATTACAACTGCTTTAGGTATATTGATTTTATGGTCTCTTTCTCATTTGTTAGATGTTAACCAGTATGGCGTTATAAGTGCTGCCCTTATAGTTTCAAATTTCAGTAATATGCTTTTAGATTTTGGTATTTCTAATTCCATTGTTAGGAGTGAAAAGGTTAATGATAATGAGTTATCTTCACTCTATGTTTTAAATGTAGCAATTGGGTTCGCTATTTTTTTTGTGGTCTTTTTATCTAGCCCTTTTCTTTCATCGCTATTTCATGCTGGTAAGGAATTAACCACGCAAATAAGAATTATCTCTTTGGGGTTTATTATATCATCTTTCGGTCTTCAACCCAGGGCTTTAATGACTAGGGCAATGCGTTTTGACCTACTTTCTAAAATAACTATTATAACAACTTTAACTAATTTTTTAGTGGCTGTTTCCCTTGCTTATATTTACCACTCAGTCTGGTGCGTAGCTGTTGCCTTCATTATTAGTAATTTTATAAATGTTCTGACTACTAACTATTTTTCCAAAGTAAATGGTATAAAATCGTACTCACTGATTTTTGAGTATAGATACGTCAAAAGGCATCTAAGCTACGGGGTGCAGTTGGTATGTGATTCTCTTATTAATCAAATTAGTATTAATACTTATCCAGTTCTTATGTCAAGACTAGTAAGTATTGCTGCGATAGGAGGATATAATATATCATACAGCATTAGTATTGCTTTATTTGAACGTTTGAACCCTGTTTTAGCACATGCTTTATTTCCCGCTTTCTCGAAAATAAGCGCTGATGAGCAAAAAATTAGCAAGAACTTTCTCAAGGTAACTTGTTTTTCATCATTCGTTAATTTCCCTATCCTTTTGGGGATGTATATTTCCTGCGATTATGTAGTTCATCTATTCTTCCAGGAAAAGTGGGGGTTCATTGTGCCAATTGTTTCGACGCTTTGTATTGTGGGCGCAATCCGATCCTTAGACACTCCAGTAATTTCGATACTTTTAGTTAAAGGACAAATGTACAGGAATGTTTACTTAGGTATTTTTAAACTTTTGTTGGGGATTCCACTTTCTTGGTATCTTGGTCATGAGTATGGGATTATTGGTATTGTTTATTCTTTTCTAGTTACTCAGGCCTTGAATACATTTTTAAGCTATTTTTATCTGATTTCGCCTGTTATCAATGTGAGCTTTCTTCAATATTCAAAAGCTATACTTGTCCCTTTACTATCTGTACTGCCAATGATCTTTATTGGGTTAAAGCTCAAAGAGTTTTTTCTAAATCATCTCTTTGTTTTTTACCCAGTTACTTCCCTTATATCTCTTGTCGCTGTTAGTATTGTGGTTTTTTTAATTACTTTATTTATTCTACCACTCAAAGAGGTCAAGGATTTTAGAATGACAATTCTAGGTTTTTTATTATCTAAAAAGGGTGGGGAATGAAACTATCAATAATTATTCCGTGTTTTAATAGCTCTCAAAATATCAATTCCCTTTTAGATTCTATAGATAGTAATGTTTGTAATTATAATCTTCATAGTGATGTTGAAGTTATTGCTATCGACGATGGTTCCTTTGATGATACATTTTCAATTTTGCGGGAGAAATCAAAATCACTCAAATACCTAAAGGTTTTTTCTTTCGATAATGCTGGGGCGGCAATTACGAGAGAAAGAGGGATCGATCTTTCTTGTGGTCAATATATTTTTTTTTGCGATTCAGATGATATAATCACATCTGATTTCTTTTCTTTTTTTAAATATGCCTATGGAAATGATATCATTTATTTTTCATCTGATATCGTAGATAAGGACCATAATGATAAAGTCATCTACAAAAAGGTTAGCTTTGACACAGATCAATATTTTTACAGCGGTCATTCGCTCCTCCATTTTTTACTAGCTAAAGGACAGTGGACAGCAGCAGTCTGGACCTATATATTTAAAAGAGAAATACTTACAAGCTCTCAAGCGAAATTTACTAATAGAAAAGCACATGAAGATCATCTATTCACACTTTCAATTCTTTTAAACTCAAAAAAAATTTTTTGCGTGAAGGATGTTTTTTACAAACAAATAATTACGCCGGGCTCTTTAACTAGTAGGATATCCTTCGATTATGTCTTAGAACGATACTCAGCATTCAAGGAAGCAAGATTATTCATCAATAATCAAGTGCCTAGGGAAACAAAATTCTTATATGATAAATGGTCATATTATTCAATATTTAGGCTCGTAAAATCTATAGATAGTTGTATTTTTCGTAAAATATACCTTCTCGCATATTTTTTTATTTCAGACCCTGGCTTCTTTTTTAGGTTTTTTATTTACAAATTGTCTGAAAGAAAAGACTGAGAGTATTATGAGTTTTTTGGGGGATGGGCTGATTTTTTCCGTCTTGGTTTTCAATTTTATCAATTGGTAGTTTATGAAGTATTTAATCACCGGAGGTGCCGGATTTATAGGATCTGCTGTTGTCCGCTACCTGATTAGTCATACTCAGGATGAAGTTATAGTGGTTGACTGTCTGACTTATGCTGGGAATTTAGAATCCTTGGTTCCGGTTTCAGACTCTCATCGCTATCATTTTGAGTATGCCAATATTTGTGACCGTACTGCTCTGGATGCATTATTTGCTAAGTACCAGCCAGATGCAGTGATGCATCTGGCAGCTGAAAGTCATGTTGATCGCTCTATAACTGGGCCAGCTAAGTTCGTTGAAACCAATGTTTTAGGTACTTATACCCTGTTGGAGGCAGCTCGGCACTATTGGATCGGCCTCGACGTGCAAGTTCGTTCCGCTTTCCGCTTTCATCATGTTTCTACGGACGAAGTATACGGTGATTTAGGTGATAGCGATGGTTTGTTTACCGAAACTACTTCCTACAATCCTAGTAGTCCTTACTCTGCATCAAAGGCCTCGAGTGATCATCTCGTGCGGGCATGGGCTAGAACCTATGGTTTACCGGTGATCGTTACTAATTGTTCGAATAATTATGGTCCTTATCAGTTCCCTGAAAAACTGATTCCTTTAATTATTCTTAATGCGCTTGCTGCTAAGCCTCTACCTGTTTATGGTCAGGGAAATCAGATCCGTGATTGGCTGTACGTTGATGACCATGCTAGGGCACTTCACTGTGTGTTAAAATCTGGGAAGCCAGGTGCTACCTATAATATTGGTGGTCATAATGAACAAAAAAATATAGATGTGGTTAATTTAATATGTCAGATACTGGAAGAACTTGTACCCCGTAAACCTATAGGTCTTTCTCGGTATTCTGACCTCATTACCCATGTCGCGGACCGACCGGGGCATGATTTACGATACGCTATAGACGGTTCTAAAATTGCATCCGAACTTGGGTGGGTCCCACAAGAAACTTTCGAGTCAGGACTGCGTAAAACGGTAGCATGGTATCTGAATCATCGAGATTGGTGGCAACATATCCTTGATGGGACTTACTTAGAGCTGCGACCCAGTTGTTGACTGATTGAGGGCATTTATGAAAGGTATCGTTCTTGCAGGTGGTAGTGGCACCCGCTTATTCCCCATTACACAGGGTGTTTCTAAACAACTATTGCCTGTCTATGATAAGCCGATGATATATTACCCTATATCAGTGCTCATGTTATCCGGTATCAGAGATATTCTAGTTATTACCACTCCTGAAGATTTATCCGGTTTTGAAAGAGTGCTAGGCGATGGTAGTCAATTTGGGGTTAAGATCTCCTATGCCGTCCAGGCAGCCCCGGAGGGGCTGGCGCAGGCTTTTATCATTGGAGAAAATTTTATTGATGGTGACTGCTGTGCTTTAGTGCTCGGGGATAATATTTTCTTTGGCGAAAGTTTCAGCCCCAAGCTTGAGAATGTTTGTAAACGTCGTGCAGGCGCCACTATTTTTGGTTACCAAGTAATGGACCCTGAACGTTTTGGTGTCATTGAGTTTGATGGAAATGACCGAGTTATATCTCTTGAAGAGAAGCCAGCCATACCTAAGTCCAAGTGGGCAGTCACGGGGCTTTTCTTCTACGATAATCATGTTGTTGAGATGGCTAAACAGGTAAAGCCTTCTGAGCGAGGTGAGCTTGAAATTACGACTCTTAACCAAATGTATCTCGAAAAGAATGCATTGCACGTTGAAAAACTGGGCCGTGGATTTGCATGGTTAGATGCTGGAACCCATGATAGTTTGCTGGACGCGTCACAATTTATACATACCATTGAAAAAAGGCAGGGTTTCAAGATAGCTTGTCTCGAAGAGATAGCTTTCAATAAAGGCTGGATATCCAAGCAACAGGTGCAAGACCAGGCTTCGTTGATGGCCAATAATGGTTATGGACAATATCTCCAGCGTATGATTGAAAATTAATCGTCATCCCTAACAGAGCTATTCCCTTAGCTAGGGAAAACTTAAATTAAATTGATGAACTTCACGATAATCCCCTTTACCTTGTAATCCACGTATCCTTCATTGACTGTTTCTAATTTCGAAACCCTCGTTTTACTCCCCAATGGCCCTCAAGGTTATAGGGTTTACCCTTGTACTCTATTACCTATAATTCCCCCCAGCCCCCCACATTGATCATCCCCCCCAAATAGCGGATAATATTCTGTTAAGGCTGTGTTTTTTGGCTAACTGCTGGAATTCATTAGCAATGCTGGCGTGTGCAGGCGTTCCCTGCTGCGCCATCGGTCAGATGCGTCAGTCGCAAGCGGCGCATGATGATACAAATTTAAAGATTGCAGGTTGCTGATGAACGTTTTAATTA
>Ga0157364_1002068_pt1 | contig 18152 bp, 5 predicted proteins | sample AttsexASBM2_FD_111476 | JGI IMG/M metagenome (GOLD analysis project Ga0157364, IMG submission 111476) | Fungus gardens microbial communities from leaf cutter ant in Ribeirão Preto, State of São Paulo, Brazil - Atta sexdens ASBM2 | ecosystem: Host-associated > Fungi > Mycelium > Unclassified ...
GCAATAAATCAACGTCACACGACAATCAAACGCATGACAATGTTAAATTTACAGATATTTTTGCATGAAAAAAATTTGTCACGATTTGCTCCCAATTAAAATAATCAAAGTTTAATTAACGTATTGCGTCTTTATTCTTTTCTTTTTGCAACTTCGATTGATAAAGTATTTAATATTAATTCTGCACGCGTTAAACCCATACCAAAAACAATTGAAAGATTTCAATCAATCTTTTCTTTGTAATTTTACAAAAAAAAAAAAAGTTGCGCATTTGAAAAAAAGATTGAAGGAATTTTTAATCGCTCTTAGTCCGCTCGAATTAGTGTATGTATAGGGAATCTCTAAAATTGCTTGTAAAAGAGAATTCTGTCTAGCGAGGCGATAAAATTTTCACAGACGATAAACTGACAGAGTACGCATGCACAACATAGTTTTCCTCTTTTCCTCTTCCCCCGGCCGAAGCCCTTTGCTCTCGCGCGAGCGAGTACGCACACGTGTTGTGACTCAGGAATGATAACCGATGATTTATCCGTGACAGGCTGCAGGTACCGCGGATGGATTATCGTTCTGATTGCAAAGTATGAAATAATTAGGGAGCGGGACCGCCGGCCATCCATCATCGGGCAACGATGGCCGCTTGTCAGGCGCCGTTCATTTATCATACTCGCTCAGCCATCGCCCTCTTCCTATTCCCATCGCATCGCCGATGTTCCATTGTTCGTATATCGGACGTAACCGTCCGTTACTGCTAATTACCTCCTGCCCCTGCGAAAGATTACGCGGTCAAGGTATCGGACGTATTAACGGGTGGGTTACGCGTGCAACACCGACGTATTTCAGGATACCCGTCGGCCAAACGACGACTCCATTAGATACGTGTTCACTCGGCCAAGGATTTCGGATAGCCGGGCTAGCTAAATCGTCGGCTTCTCGTATCGATTTATCACATGCGCGGAAGATCGTGTCGGTTTGTCATCGGCTGCCGCGGTTCTTACAGTCAGCTAACGACGACTAATGTATACGAATTGAACATCGTATAATATCGACATAAATCGATACCAGAATTGAACGATGGTCACAGTTATTTCCCAAAGAGAAGAAATTCTCGGAGAAAAGTAAAACTCTGTTTTCTAAATCGAATAAAATTAAATCCGACGATACGTCATGTATATTTCAGTTCTGAAGATATGACGCCCTAAAGTATAAGTATTTATGCTGACACACAAAACCTTCCTATCTTTCTATTGTTGAAAGTGTCATAAGTTTGGAGAGTGTGTCTAAATACTTAAGTTATTTTGAGATTTCTCTTAAATCAGTTTCGGACAGGTTATTTTCCTTGCAGTTTTTGTAGTTACGTTTATGTAGTTCTATTTTCCCCATAAAATAAGACTAGAAACCCAAAATGAATCTTAACAATGCATTTTAAGAACATAACATTTTAAGAACATAAAACTCGAAGATCGTAAAAGTCGAAAAAATTATTTTTATCTATTTCTACCTCTTTGTTTGTAACTCTGAGATCTCGTGTTACTTAAGTAACGAAGCCTCTATAATCTTCCCAGATTACATGTTCTCCATTTTTAATGGATCGACAAAGTACTTGAGAGATAACATATCAAATATGCATTTAGGGAAAAATCTTTCGGGCTAATTTAAGAAGAAGAGATCGTAATGATAAAAATACAAAATCAATACAAAAATACAATCAAAAATTAGTCTACATTTGTCAATTATTTTTTTATTGTAAATTATACTTTCATTTTTCTTCGCAAATTAATTTTATTTTTATGTTTTCTTTACTTTTCTTATCATTTGTTATTTTATTTTATTTATTTTGTACTATTCTTTATTTATACTTTTTTCTTTTATGTTCTTTGTTATTTTATTTTTTAATTTTTTTTTTGCTATTATTTCATTTTGAGTAATAATTATGAACAATTTCCGATCAACATATAATTTTACGGTAATTTTTGTCAATCTGTTTTTCAATTTATATTATAAATTAAGGGATAAACCGCTGACCAAAATTATGTACATCAATACCTACTAATGCCTACTAATGCCTAGTAATGCCCAAGTAATGCCCAAATTTTATATCCATTAATGCCATAATAATGCATAACTTCATACCACTTATTATAATATACAATTATATACACATTCTCTGAAGTAATGTCCAGTAATGCCCTGTAATGCCCTCAGCAATTTATTTCTTGATTAATATAATTCTTGTTAGAATCAAATATGATATTTTAAATACTAGAACATACTAAAAATATTTGTACATTAGATTTCCAAAGACTTTTTATCTGAACAATACAATAAAATGATTCATTGGTTGAAAACTTTTGAAAGCTTTTGATTATATATTTTTAGACGGATGCCTTAGAACGATATAATAATCACTCTATGTATCTATCCAACTATCAATTTTATATTATATATCAAATTGATAACGCTCTAATAAACAGAAAGTATAAAAACTACAGTACGATGTTTCACACTTATATTTTTCAAATCTACTTGACATTTGTCACTCGAGGACAATAAGCCGGTTGAGGCGAATCGTATCAGATGAAAATTTTTCTTTTGTCCACGTGATTCCTCGTGGTCAGCTCAATACACACAGCCATGGCGATATGTCTTTCCTCTCGATTTATAGTTTTATACCTACGGTGGGGAAGAAGAAGAGATACCTAATAGACAAGATTTACTGCGGCACGCCCGTCTCAATTGCGGAACAAATTTATCTTCTCTGCGGTCAGCAGCCTCCCCATCGCTTCCCTAGCCTCAATCTTGGTTCCGCTGTTCCTGAAATATTGGCTCACCCTCCGACTCGAAAGTTGCAACTTGACAAACGAATCGATGTACGGTCGAAGGGAAAGAAGAAGAGGGACGGTCCCCACGGGGTTAACAGGCCTGTAAACTTTTCTGCGTCCCCGGCAAACAGGACAAAACACACATGCGCGTCTTCTTTCACGATCACGGCACGTCAGTCTCTTTAATCGTTCTAGCGAATCCGGAGTCATTGGGAATCCATCGGTGTGTAATCGCACTTTTATTTAATTTGACACGACCGAGTGACTCTTAACGAGTCCGCGTTCGTCGAGCGTTCGTGTTTGCGTTCGCACGAGCGTGGACGAGCGCATATTCCATAATTGATCGCCCGATTCGCCCGCTGCAACTCACCGATGTAATTAAGAACACAAATTAACGAGAGATATTAATCGCTATTATAAATCACGCGTCTGATTTATGATCGATAAAATTACAATTCGTTGCGGACGCGCACACAATGTCGCGGGCTCGATACATGTTATTAATGTTTTGAGGATACTGTCATCCAGGAACATGAAATATCTCCCTTCCTCCTTCTCTCTTTCGCCCTTTCTCGCTTACTCTCCTTGTCTTTCTTACACGGCGAAACCGACGGCGGCTTGGCGGTTCGCGCCTGTAAATTGTGCCCTGGACGTGCAATTAGCGCGACAACATCGGTTTCTACTGGCGCGGCGTGGCGAGACCATCGGAGATGAGAGTGCTGCGAAGAGCTCGAAAAACGCAACGAAAAAGCAGTCTTAACGTTTCAACGTATGTGCAAATAACGCATTTGTGCTGCATCGAAACCAATCAGCGAGCCTGATTGTGGGTCGCCGTTGACATTCTTGAGAAAGTTTAATCGTCTGTGGTGAAACATTCGCGATTGACATTCATGAAAGTCGGAAAAGTTAAGCTTCGTTATTTGTTTCTTGTTCAATTCAAGATTACGCGCCTTCAGAGAAATTTGAGATAATCTTGCCAAGATATCGTTATATTAAAAAAATATGTTGGTTATTTATTTTCACTTAAGATAAGAATATATCGAATTGCATATATGTGTGTGTGGTCGAGTGTCATGTACATAAGACTCGATATCGAATAGATTTACGACAATCTTTATTCTTAGGCGAAACGAGTTCGACACAACTGCCAATGATTGGAGTCGCGCGTCAGCTGTTTAAAGAATTGCATTACTCGCGGCCTTGGTTCGGTTTCTCTTGATTCGGATCCACGAGATAAACGGCAATATCTGTTTTATCGTATGTACGTGATTGGAAATACTCTGAAGATACATGAATAATTACATAGATATACTTTGGCATTAGCTTCGAGCGGGGAATGTTGAACGAGTTGACGTAGTTTATACGACCGAGAAACGTCAAGAACTTGCGATTGCTATCTCTTCCGTGAGCGCATTTTATACATCATGACATATTATAATATGTTAGAGACGTATCAGGATATTAAAAAAAATAATCTCACGAGTATACTGAAAAATGTCTGGTAATAATAATAATAATAATAATAATCAAGTCTAAATGATAATTATATACAGTAGTTTACAACATTGCCGGAATAGTTCCAATTAATTAATGTAAAAATTAATTATAAACCAAGTAAAATCCTAATTATATTTTTTTTATTTTTTAAATTATACTGAAAGAACGATTTTGTTGAACTATTAAAATAATTATGTAGCTCAAATTGATTGCTAAAATGTTTAAATTTTTTGCAACATTGCTCGTCATGCTTGAGTTTCTAACATAATTATGATTGGATGAGCCAAGCAAAATTATTTTCAAATCTGTATGTATATATATATATATATATATATATATATATATATATATATATATTTAAATATTTTAGCAAAATTATTTGTTCCGTTACCAAACGATTAATTACTATTATTATTTATTTATTAACATTTGGTAATATTTATTACTTTCTCAAAAAAAAATTAAACTTTTAGAATAAATTTCGCTCTGAAGAATGAAATCTCACACTCTTATAGATTAAAAATTGAGTTTTTTTTCAAGACTGGCTTAATTTTCTCTTTAGAGTGAGATTCCACTCTAAAGAAATTAGAGAGTATTAAAGTATGATTGGTAAAAATTTCGTAAATATATACGAAATGTTACACGTTAAACAAAGTACACTTAATAGTTATTACCAGATTGATTTTCAGTGAAGTTCTCGTGGAAATGAGATGCAACTCAGTGAAACACATCGGAACATACAATGCCAGAGTACATCCAATTTAGAACAACAAGATACATACATGTTAATCTTGCACAATTAATAATAATTATGTGATGCATAAGTAAGAAGATAATATCGATAACAGTACGATTCGAGTCGACAAAGTTCTCAGTCGACCAATTTAACATAAAGTTCGTTAAATTACGCTTTTGCATATATTGACACGTTTCATCGATGTGGGACACGCGTCGCGTGCATAAAGAATCGCTTTGCCTCTCCCATGTCCTTGATTTCGTTTTTCGATATCGAACTCGCAAGCGAAATAAATGCAACACATTCGTCTTGATACTTACATGACCGGTGAAATCGAAGCTCTTTAAATAATCGCAAACTGTTCGGTAGATAAATATCTATGTCTAACGATATAAATCACGAATGAATATTATATCAAGATTTTTGCTTTTATTTCTTTTACGTGCGTGGTATAAGATCGTAACGCAAAACTTTATGACGTAAAGCTAATCTGACTATTCTTAATGGCTGATTTAAAGACAACAGCTGCTTCACGCGATGGTAAGGAAATTGCATGAAATTAAGATTCCTTCAGAATAATTCCATGAGAAAAATACTTTAGTTATTAATATAGGTCTGTAATAGCCATTATATATCATATCTTACAGAATATAAACATGTTGTAGAGCGCACCGAGGAACGTTTGAAGATATGTTAATGGTTATAACCGTTACAATGTACATATGTAAATGCGATTTCTACGCTTACATAAATTTAACATTTTACTACCTAACTAAGGGAAAGTCTTGTACGTATATATATATATATGTATATATATATATATATATATATATATATATATATATACACACTATATAATACATTGTAACGATTTTATAATAGTAACGTGCTATGAAATTTACGAAGATATTTGGCAACAAAAAATGGGTGAAGTTTGGCGGCAAAAAATTGGGAACGAATTTGGAAAAGGAAGATATCTATCTTAAGTATAGTCCACTTAAATATCGCTGCAAATACTTAGTAATAGTTAGTTAACCAATCAGAAGAAAGAATTTTACGAATTGACCAATCAAAGAATTCTTCAAAGCATTTGCAGCGTGAAGTGGATTATACCTCTTATGGAAGAATGCTATTATATAGTCATAAACCAGAGCAAAATCAGCGCTCTTCTTAAAAACAGTCAGTATTAACGTCAGTATTATAAGATTAACAATGGACTTCATTTTTCAGAAAGAATGATTTTGCTATAGTTTTTCACACAGAAAGAATAGTTGAAGTATCTGCAAATTTAGCCAGGCATCTCAAATTAATTTTGTTAAACTTACAGTTATCTTCTGTATCCATCTACTTAAATTTTTAGATAATTCAGAAAAAAATCGTTTTTTTCTATCCGAAGTGCTTAAACTGATTGCTAGTATATTAAAACTTTTTTAGATACTGTCATAAACGTTTAAGCTTCCATATAATTAGTTTGCTGGCCTAATAAAATTATTTTTAGATTTGTATCTAACTAAATTTTTTAATATTTTAGTAAAACTGTTCTTTGCGTGTATATTTTCAATTTCAAATTTATTTATTAGATATATGTGAGCGTTGCTTAGATAAATATATTTTTTGTTGAATTTCTAACAACCTCCATAAAAGTTATTTGTGTGTGTGTGTGTGTGTGTGTTAAAAAGTAATATAAATACTATATAAAAATTAACACAAAAAAATGTAATATTTAATACAATTTGAAAACAAATTATGAAAGCATATTTCTTCAGTAAAATATGTATACATTTTTTTAATTCATTTATTTTAGAATTTATGTTTTAAAACTATATTATTTTTATTTGGTCATGTATTCACAAATTACGTTATTTTAACACTAAAAAATGTTAAACCAATTTAACATCAAATATGTAAATAATCATATTATATTAAATTAATTCTCCATTAGATATATTAAAAATTCAATACAAAAATTTTAAAGAAAGGATTAATTTTAATAAAAATAATATTTTATTGTGTAAAGAATAAAAATATTTTTATATGACAATATTCTATTTCGAACAAATTTTCATTTTACGCAATTTTCTAATTTTAATATCCCGTAAATCAACTGTTGTCCTCGAATCAGGAATCCATAATGCATGAAACTTGATACGATAAAATAAATCATCTTTTTGCGCGTGAAGCGCATCGAGTTATCGGACATTCTTTTTGATTGAAAACCCCTTAGCAGCTGGTAAAACATGGAATATCGATCGATCTTCAACAAGTCACGCTCTTTCTCGAGTGGAGAAACGTTTTATCTAGAATTTGATTTGTTCAACGACCAGCGCGATTAAGTTTCTGCGTGCGAGAACGAGAATGCTGGTGAGGGCAAACTTAGAGCAAGTTATATTATAGCCGCGTCTCAAATGATATCTTTAAGCTACAAAGCTGATGGAGGCTTACCCTGAGTAAACGTGTGTGTGTGTGTGTGTGTGTGTGTGTGTGTGTGTGTATATATATATATATATATATATATATATATATCTCTGTGCATGGCGGCGCGAAAGTAGCAGTTTGTCGGACCGGTAACGCGTATCCGTCGGATTCCAAATCTGTAGCGCGCAGTTTCTTTCGTTATGGGCGTAGATACATCAAGACGGGTTCACCTACATTCTGTGAGTCCAGGCAAATAATTCGTGATAAGACAACTCTGGACGACTGGATCGTTGTGTGCGTGCGTGTGTACGAGGAGGCAATCGTGGAAGAGAGCGTGTAGAACGCGGGGCTGCGTGCTTGCCGGTAATCACGCGCCGGGATAAAGTTATTCCAGAGCATAAATAACCGACATGTCTGGAATAAGGCATTAATTTGTGTTATTTATCGACCATTACGCGGCAAAGAAACATTCGCATGGGAAATAATGTATCATTCTCAACACGCGTCCGCGGCGAACCCGGACGGAGAATCACGAGGATGATTTTGGAATACCAACGAACCAACATGCAGGACGCAATGAAAAGGGCCTTGTTGTACGCGAAGTTACGTAATCCATTATGGAGACGGCTGATTTTTCGGAGAGAAATGATATTGTGGATTTTACGCATCAATTTGGCGGTTATCATAGAAATCTCTTTTAGCAAATCTTATAACTTGTTCATTACAACACGTAAATGTTGAATTAACATCTTAGATGTAATAAACATAGACTATGCCTTCCCTGATCTTAGAATCTTGTTAGAACATGCTTCTTTAGAAAGAACATATCGGCTTCTTTCTTCAATTTAATATTTCAAAAAGAGGAGAGAGAGAGAGAGAGAGAGAGAGAGAGAGAAAAAAAATACAAGATATCTTCACTTTAAAAAGTGACAATTTCATAGAAATGTGTTCACTTTTCCTACACAGCATAGATCATTCTAACAATATTACAACATCTATGTTCTAGAATCAACGTTGAAAAGAACATTGTAGAAACGAAGAACGTTCAATGTTGAATTTATATTTTGTAGACATTGCAATTTAATATTCAGGAACATTGTGATTCATTCAATATCATATCAAGAATATCACATCTTCCAAGAACGTCACAGACCCCTAAATTAATTTTCACACACAAAATTAAATAAAAACTTTCAAAATACATTTCATTTACTTTCATCTTAGAGCCCTTGGGTCGTCTTCAAGAAATTATTTTATTATTGTAAAACACCGGGATGAAGAATCTTATAACGCTGCGCCTTTTATTTTCTACCTTGTAGAACTTTTTATTTATGAGAAATAGAACTTCGCCGCTGACTTCATCTAGTGGCGGTATCGCATACTGCTCCCTAAAGCTCTAGGAATACTAAAGTAGCACAAAATCCTTCATTTTGGACCTGATATTATACACTGATACTAAGCTTATTGAATTACAGCCACTAGGCTGCTAAAAAAATAGCGGTCGAAATAGCCAATAGGAAAGTTGTCAGCATTTCGGTTCAGGGTAATTATTTAAAATATTCCTCCTCCCCCCTCACCTCAAATTTTAATAAAAATATATTTATTCGATATTTTCACTCAAAACGAAAGAACCTAGCAAAAAATGCAGCGGTCGGCCTCATGAATCGAGTTAACCGTTAAAGTTAACCGTTAAAGTTAAAGATTAAGATATTTATCATCCCAATTTGATACAGCTCTATGTATACGTTTTACATTAATTACACAAATTCACTGCTTTAAAAACACAAATTCTCTGCTTCACTGCTAACGCAAAGAATTTGTGTGCTTAAAGCAGTGAATTTTTGTTTGTAAAGCAGTGAATTTGTGTTTTTAAAGTAGTGAATTTGTGTTTTTAAAATAGTGAATTTGTGTTTTTAAAGTAGTGAATTTGTATTTTTAAAGCAGTGAATTTGTGTTTTTAAAGTAGTAAATGTGTTTTTAAAGCAGTGAATTTGTGTAATTAATGCAGAACGTATACATAATGCTATATTGAGTCAAGATGATGAATATCTTAACCTCTAAAAATCTCCAACTTTAACGCTTAATAGCTCGATTCACGAGACCGATCGCCGAGTTTTTTTTTGCCAGATTCTTTTGTTTTGAGTGAAAACACATCGAATAAGTGTATTTTATTAAGATTTGAAATGGGGGGGGATTATTCTAAATAATTACCTGACTCAGATAAAAGAGTTGCGTTGTTCTTGGATGAGCGACTTTAGTTTCAAGTTGCAACAATATAGCAATTAGTACAGAACAATCAACATAGATTCGGTGTATAGAACAATCAACATAGATTCGATGTTAAAAAAGTATTAACACTTATACATTCAACATTACATCTCAGCAGCGTTCTTTTATCGTTCTATACTGCATGGATTGCATACTGATTAATTCCTAATATTAAATGGACAGGAAATAATGGACGCATTTGGCTGTATTTTATAGCGCAGTTTCAATTATCTCGCGTTATCGCAAATGGGAGATCGTTTCATAAAGATGGCGCAATTATAATACAGCGATAAAAGGCGTGCTTCAATAAGCGAAAACGGGGCAATAATTAAGTCAGTCGGCGTTGCTGCCAGATTGTCGGCGAGTAACTTAATTTCTTGAATAACAGTCTCGGGGAATTTTTACTCAGCCTAAGTGGCAAACTTAAGAAGGTATTCGCGTGCGCATTGCGTATGTTGGGCGCGTAATTACTTGCGCAGTGACAGCTATTTCTTTAAAACGAGGAATGCCGTACCGTTACATTCGCTCAAATAACTCGATTAATTGCAGCGTGTACTTTTCGTTTAATTGAAAAATATATTTGCTTTATAAAATATTATATTCAACTGCTTATTAACTATAATTCTAAATTATTGTACGGCAAAAAGATTTTTCTCTCGAAAATTGCTGTAACATGTAATTTCTAAATTTATCAAGATTTATTACAAATTATAAAGATGCAGTAGATTCTCACTAACTCTTTAGTTTTAGAGATTTAGTTTTAGATGTATATCACCTGTGCTTATTAACTTTTAATTGTATTGCTAGCCGGAAATTATTTATTCTAGACTGCGAAATGACGTACTAATGAAAAATGAAATATTCGATTGTTTTTTACGGTGTATCACGCCACCGTTTTATGTTATAATTATTGGCTGACAGTTCGAATGTATTGGATATCTTAGGCGAGACGTTATACATCTTTCACCATAAATATTCATTTCCAGAACATAAATATTCAACGCGCGTTATAATTGATCTAGAACCTAACATCGACGTTGTTAAAAGGTTTAAAAATAGAATGTCGTGTAAATCGGCCATTAGTTTAACACCCACTCAATGAACTGGAATAACAAACGTCCCTTTTGCGAGGTATTTAAATTAAAATGATCTAAAACTTCGATTTCAAGTTGATGGATGATAACTTTAGATGGCGGCAGATACATGTTCGGATTCACTGTCGATAAGAGCATTATCTTCCATTATCTTGTTGCACACGTATCTATCTTAAATTTCTGTAACGGCGTAAAGTTACTATATTGCGCAAAATTCTATAAACGCTGTACAAACACGAAAGAGAAAGTATGGTTCTATCGAATTGTATTTACGTGACGAAATGTACGAAAAAATGAAGAACATATATAGCACAGTATTATTATTTCAGTAATGTTCCAGAATTATTGCAGTAATATTGCAGTGTAATAATATTGCCGCAAGCTTTTATGCTGCATAGAAAATGACTGCCGAATGATAGTTGAGTTTTAGTTTGATAAGAAGTTACTCCGAGATACACTCAGTTACATTGATAAAAAAAGATGAATGCTTGTCGATATTTTTTTTTAAACCGTACTATTTATTAAATATTAAATATTAAATATTAAATATTACAAGTCATTTGATTGTGAAATCGCCATTTCAATGATCTCATTTATTACCATTCAAATATATGAATGAATTCAGCTAGAAAAGTTTTTCTCAAGGAATTATTCACGATTCCGTTATGTATATTTAATTATATCTATCATGTAATAAAATATCGCTTATAATAGAGTAGACAAGTTTAAACGGAACAACAAAAATAGCGTTAATCGACATTAACACGAGGGAAGCTGAAAGATGTACATTTGTTGCATCCTCCGTCCCTGCCTTGAAGAATCTCGTGGAAGGGGCTATCCCCAATGAATTATGAACTCGACAGGGCAGCGTGGCCGCCGCAACATTAATTGGGTCTATCGCCCAAACGAACACATGTCGGATTACTCGTCCCACTCTGCCGGTACATATACATACGTCAGGCAGCAGCAGCAGCAGCAGCAGCAGCAACAGCAGCATCATCGTGCCAAGAAACAGAAGTAGAAGGAGAAGAAGAAGAAGAAGAAGAAGAAGAAGAAGAAGAAGAAGAAGAGAAGAAGAAAAAGAAGAAGAAAAGAAGAAGAAGAAGAGAAGAAGCGGGAAGTGCGTTGAAGAAACGGTTAAAGAAGGAGAGAGACGTAATGAGAAAAAGAAGGAGCGGAGATCGAGACAAGTCTGTTCTTTCATTAATCAGCGATTAAGCCTCCTGGCCTCGGCCTTTATGAATTATTATGATACCACATCTCACGACATCGCCATCAGTCACGACCCGTCGTGTATCTCGGTAACTATCTCCGGGGCCGCCTGGCAGACGTGTTTACATTTATCACCGTCATCTTTTCAGCATGCTTGATTTATCTTCCGCGCATTATCATCTGGCACTTTGACATTTTGTTTGAATGGATAAGAGTGGCTAATGTCGTTCTCCGGAGTCTCCGGGGACGCGGCGGTGGCGATGGCGAGAACACACAAACGCGGATTAAGAATTGTAGATTGCGCGTACATGAAATATCGCATTTCGTCGCGATATCGCCAGATGCAGAACATCGCGACGCCTATTTCCGGTGTCTGTCGATAAATAATGTGTCTTGCGCAGTGATAGCACGCTTTATCCGAAACATTCTGTAATTAACATATGTCAAAAATTTACAAGCCTACTTAAAAAATAACCATATCTAGAACATTTCGTGTTTGTTACAATGTATAAGGCAACTCTTTGCATATCTTTTAGTAGTTGTTGCGCTCTCATTTTCATACACTCGATGCCTCGAAACATATTTTCCAGCGTTATCGGAAATGTCTATCAGAGATAACGCACAGCTCCAGTTCCACGCAATATATACAATACATTTACGCAATAGGCATTATTACAATCATTGTTGTTGCAAATATTACTATCAGATAACGCTCTTACATAAATTTAATAGTAAAATTTTCAATGGAGCGCGAATGTAGACTGATTAGTCATCCATACCCAGAAACGACGTGCTCCTCATCCATCATTATCCACCCAACAGTCACTCCATTAATCAAGTATGGTGACATCTTGACGCGTTCGGTTATTGATGCTTTTTCTTACCGCAGTTAATACCGGTTTTGAATTGATAACGTCATTCGGACTAACGCGATGCACCCGATATTGATCGCCCGTCTTGATATTTATAATTACCCGATGCGTTACATGAATTTCAAGAAAAATATCCTCTCGTATAAGAAAACAGGCAGAAGAAGCAATCACTGAGTTAACAACTAATTGAGTGAGGTCGCGAGGCATTTAAAAGACCGAGTGATTAACGAGATATAATGACTGCCAGACTGCCTTTTTTTTATAATTAGCATATTAGAGAGTTTGTCCGTTTTCTTCCTTGACCTTAATTATCTTTCGAGTGACATACCGCATGAGGAATAAATCTGCAGATTTTTGTAAACAATATTACGACAGCGCATTAACGAGTTTATTTATCAATGCATGCAATACGTAAAACACTCTCTGAATCTGAATCAGTGGATAATCATTGATATCACTGCCAAGTATGCCATTGGTAATCAGTGAATTAAATGTGAGATTCCTAATCTAGTTAATCTTTATTATGTGATCTAATTAACCTTGTTTTAATGCTTAAATTCAATGATTATGGCATTGGAAAATTGAAATTAACGTGCATCAGTAATTTTAGTTTATTTTAGTTTAGTTTATTTTAGTTATATAATATAATAGTTATATAATATAATATTATATAATATTTAGTTATATAATACTCAAACATTCTTCCTTTTTTAGTTGAACTCACTTCATGATTATCAGTATGCCACTGGGTAATTAGTGACTATTCATTGATTCAGATTTAGAGAGTAGATTCAAACGCTACAGTTAAATTTGGCAGTCGTAATATTCTCGAAATAGCTGCTTAGATTGGGAATATTTGAGTGTAGTATATGTACTTAATCCAAACGGTGCAATCGATACTTAATATTCAGCAATTTTCGTTGATTTTCTCCGTTATATTGTGGGCTTTTACTCGCATTCAGCGATATTATGGAGAACATTGTATCATTCTCGATTCACGATCAAATTAAATACCCGAGTTATCGATACCGATATCCAACGATGGACGATTCGCTCAGGAAAACGCCGTCACTTTGCGCGACACCCGGCCTTAATTGAATTTATGTACCGTTTTATTTCGCGTTTCAGATTTTCGTGCCAATCCCCGATAAATCTGTCGGCATTAATAATCATAAGTGTAAGTTACGACCGGACCAATGGCCCAATAAAAGCTACGGTGAAGCTAATGCTGAAAGAGAGGTAAAGAGAGGAGGGTGGCGGATAGAACTGAATAGGGATAAAAAGATAGAGGGGAACGAGAGAAAGAGAAAGAAAGAGAGAGAGAGAGAGAGAGAGAGAGAGAGAGACCGAAGCGAACGTGAGGATTAATGCTAATCAAGAATAAATTATAATCATACTAACGTTCCTGTACCGAATGGTGAACGCTCATAGGAATAAGGGGAGGCTTTAATTTATTGGACGACCGAAAAGACATTGCGCGTAAGCGCATAACTTGTGTTTATCAGAATCCGGCTATTTACTCCTGAAACATATTACCGGTTTAACTGCCAACCGAATAGCTATTTTATTTTAGGGATCTTCATCGTGCGCTGGTGTGCGAACGGTACGTGCGTGTTTAAAATGCGGATATTATGACAGAGCGACGATGTAAGTTGCATCAGTATTTAACTTCCGATAATGTGCGAAGATGTTCGCAAATGTCACGTCGCGAAAAATTATGTCGGCTTTACGTATAAATATTTCCTCCAAGAACATACATAAATGTTTTAAATATAATATCCTTTCGCGATTTCGTTCACAAGAAGCCTGTACAAAAATTTGTAATTTTTAAGGATGTCCCAGAATAGTTTATGAATGTCTTCTTCATTCTATACGTGTACTGTATTTTTTTTAACAATATATGAGATAGTTGTAACAATCATTATAAGCATATTTATGGAAACAAGGATATTAATGTATATATAGGAATAAACAAACAATCGCACAATAATTTATTTATAATTATTTATTAGATTATTTTAAATAATTTAGTTTAACTCATTTAATTTTAATTGCAAAAAGCATTTAGAGTTTTAAAATAAAAGATAATTAAAATTAACCAGACAATATTCATATCAGTTATATTTACTAAAGGTTTTTTAGATTTATAGAAATGAACTGTAATTCATTTTGTCATGTTGCGAAAAATTATCGTTTTCCTGTATAAATATTTCCTCAAAGAATACAAGTGTTTGCAATGACATCATTTTACGATTTTTCATGTTCACAAAGAAACTCTCTCAACCTAAAATTAAAATTAAAAATTAATATTATTTAGAATATCTCAGAATATTATTCACTCCATTCTATGCACATATTATAGAACACAATAATAAAAAAAAACAATTACAACAGTCATTATAAGGAAATTTATGGAAACAAGAATATAAACGTAATTATTTACAATTATTTATTTGATTATTATTTTAACTTAGTTTGTTTGATTTTTTAACTTATTAATTCACAAAGCGTTTAATGTTTTAAAATAAAAGAGACAAGTGTTATACTAAAAGTCCTCTTTTTTATTAAATTTGTAGAAATGGATTGTAATCTCGCAGATGGCACGATTGTTCAAAGGCCATGACTTTGACGCTGTTATTAACTTCTTCAGAAGGTTGCGGAAAAAGGTGTATTCTCGTGGGATGCGCTTACTTTGCGATATATCCACGAAATTGAATAAACTAAGCAATTCAATATCCATCATCTTGCCTCAAAGTCACTTATGTGAGCCTAGGATCAATGGCTTTTGGTGAATGGAAATGAGTTCATAGGATACACAAAAGACGTCAAAATACAATATGTATCAGAAATTAGAATAACTTCGGTATAACATAACACATAAAACATTCTTGATCCGTCATTTATCATAAATAATTTATAATAAATATTAGAAATTTCCAATATAATCAATTGAGATAAATATCTACGATAAATTCATCAAAACAGATTAATAAAAATTCATAAGAATCTAGCTGTGATGTCATAAATTTTTATGGCTTAATGGAGAAGTACTATATTATTTATGTAAATCAATATTAAAATTTGATTGTTAAAAATGCGATGTGTGTAAAACGAGAATTGACATTGCATGTTATATATCAATCTCTGTCTCCAGTCAAGTCTATAATTAATTTCGCAAAACGTAACGACAAATATTTTGAATCGATTATCTCAGCGTGAATTATTTGCGCGACATACACACATTTTTAATCTTTCATTAAGTTGCAAGAATTTATCCTCGTATCGATCACCAATTTAGAATATCATTGAGAATTACGATTCTTCCAAGAGTATGGCGATAATAATTAAAATGACGAGGCGAGCGATTACGTACATAATTGAAATGACATGGTTAATGGAGAAAAGAAACATAAGACTCACTGATTATAAGGAGTAACAATTTATCGCATACGTGATATTTTAACGAATGGATTTCTTTTTTAATCTGTCACACATACACGCATATACATATAGCCATCGACTTTCATTTCCCCATCCTCGATATAATACATAAATAAACCTTTCACGACGATAATTTACTATTGCGGCAGGTGTTGGGTGATTATAGGGTAGCATGCGAATGCGTTGAATCGAGCTTCAATTAAGACATGTAAATAAAGTACACGGTATGATCATGTACCTAATTTTATATATGTATAATAATTATATATATAATATATATATTTATATATGTATACACATTATATATGAAAATGTTTCATATATATATATAATTATATTATAATTACTATATATCATTCATTTGTTAAAATAATGATATTTAAAAAAATTATCATTTAAGTTATTTACAAAAAAAAGAACGTAAAGAAAAAAATACTTTAAAAGAATATAATTTTATTTTTTTATAATCAGTTATTACATCAATTGTATTTTAAAAATAATATAAAATTTTAATGATTCAAAACAGTTAAACTTATTTTTGGGGAAATTGTTTTTTGAGCTGTATCTCATTGTAACAAATGAGCAATCTGTGTATAATTATATAATAAATAATTATATAATATATAGATATAATATATACTTGTTCTATATGTATATTATAATATAAATATTATAATATAATTGTAATTACAATGTAAATTATATTATATAATTTCCTACATAAAACATAATACAATACCGATAATTCATTCAATGTCAAGCCAGAGCCGTGTTTGTGAGATAATGGACTCGGTAGAACGATAAAAAACAAGCGATCGACTTTTTCGTAGGACACTTATCATGGTAGTTTCGCGTACGAGACTTATGCTGAGAAACGAGTAAGCGAGGGAACGGGGGATCGCGCAGGGCACCGCTTATTTACTCAGGCCGCGAGTTGATGTATGGTCCGCTGCTGGACGTTGTCGGTGCCTTTCATTCGGCCGCCTCTCTCGCAGAGACAAGAGATAACCTCGCCTCTGATCAACGACTCTCCGCTACTCTCTAAAGGCTCCAACGCTACATGATCCAAGCACGGGGTCGGCATGAATCTCAGGCCATTCATGGCGGCGTCACGTCGTTGAACGTTACAGGCGCGGACGTATACACGAGTTACAAACACACGATGCTGCTTGGGACACCCTTCGCTCGAATAAAGAGAATATTTTTTTCCTCAAATGTGGAGAATATCTGAAATCATATACTTTAACCAAATAATTGTTTTTGTAAATAATTATTTTTGTAACTGCAAAATGTTGAATTATATAGGGTATGAGCACGCAACATGTGTCAATAACGAAGAATTTTTAGAAATCCTGAATTGTTAGTATGGAAAAATTGATAATATATAATATGATCCGAACTATATAAGTCCAAAATCGGAACAATGTTTTATCATAAAGTGTTCTTCTAGACTCTTAATATTATTATACAATTATTTTGTATATTAATGATGCTTCCTTTAACAATTCAAAACAAATAATTCAAAATATAGTTTGAAAGCTCGACATAACCTCAGATGATTAATAATATGATTCAATATTAAATATTGTTGCAACATCAAAGATCATCCATAGACCAGAGGTCGCTTATATGTCTTTTAAATGGAGATCCTAACAAGAGTCCGAACTGTGTTTTGTATGTAGGATTTTTAGTTTCAACAAAATCACACAAAAGAGAAGAACATTTTTTCTCTTTCCGTTTTATCGTTTTCTTATCTCTTTCTCTCCCTCTCTCTTTTCAAAAGTTATTAAAACATGGC
>Ga0157364_1002070_pt1 | contig 18150 bp, 7 predicted proteins | sample AttsexASBM2_FD_111476 | JGI IMG/M metagenome (GOLD analysis project Ga0157364, IMG submission 111476) | Fungus gardens microbial communities from leaf cutter ant in Ribeirão Preto, State of São Paulo, Brazil - Atta sexdens ASBM2 | ecosystem: Host-associated > Fungi > Mycelium > Unclassified ...
AAAAATTAAACAGTATTTTTTAAATAAAAATTGTTTGTTCCAAAATCTTTGTAGTAGAATTTATTCAGAAATCTTTCTATTGTTTATTAATCAGTTTTTTATTTCACGAAAATTTCATTCAAACAAAAATAAAACTTACACGTATAAACTTTATCTAAACTTTACCTAAACTCATCTTAAAAGTAACGTCACGCTCACATTGCGTGTTTGACGATACACTATCTTAATCACGAGATATTTTTGTGTCGAGAATGTTTTTACTCGCTCCTCCATAAGTGCAAGAGGATAAGTGATATTCAATCTTTTGTTATAATTCATCGGATGTTACGTACACTTTACGCATGCGATACTTACTTGAGCCATATGCGTTGCGAGATATCGCGAATGCAATCGCGCATTGAATCCCCGCGACGCGACGTTTTGTAGGAAGATTCCACAAAGATATGACGTACCATAGCCATTATCATCATAGAAATAAAAGATAACAATATCTGTCACACATTCAGAATAGCTGTAAATTTGTCTAGAAATACCAGAGTTACATTAGTCATACATACTCATTAACATTACATTTTGTCTAATTGTTTCATATCATAAAGTTACAACTTTAATTACAGTTGCATTTATTTATTATTAAAAATATTCGACGAACTTTCGCTTGAAAATTTTGTCTGCAACTGAAGATGTATAATTTTTACTGAATGCATACGTTAATGTGGACACATTGTAGTTTAAAACTATCTACAGAAATGGATATTGATTTACATTTCGAAACACACATTAAGAAAGTTAAATGTTACAAAATTTTATTTAACTTAATTAATTGGATTACTATTGCTCTTTTAATAGCTCTCTTTCTCTCTAATAGTGTACATACTTATGATGCTTATGTTTACATACAGGTGTTTTGCATCTATTAAAGTGTATTGTACTTACATGTTTAATTTTTAGCGATAAACGAGCGACTTTTATATCTCGATAACGATGAGAAAATTTACCTTGGCGAACGCGACGTGCGACTCTTACCTCCTTAGGCTTCATCCAATTGGCATAATTGCTTTAACGAGGTACATCGTAAAAGAGCACGTGCCTATTGTTACCTTGTATTTTTAAGAATGCATGCATTCCTTTTCGCTCGACTTCTGAATGTATAAACGATAAAATCACATTACGTGAAGCGATTACTTTTCGATTAAGTGCCAATTGGTAGCGATTCAGACTCTCGTCTACTTTGAACTACTTTTTCAAACATTCGACGTGAATTTAAAATTGAAATCATTTCACGAACCCAAAGAACAAAAAGTTCAAAATCGAGACATAAGACTTTTTAAAGAGACTTAGATGTAATAAGTCTTTTAGATGTCTTTGAGACATCTTTTTTTTAAAAATGTATCTTTAAAATGTCTTTTTATAGGTATCTTTAAAACATCTTATATGTCTCGTTTTCGTGCATGTCGTCTGAGAACCTCACTCTTTCTCGATTAAAATTATAGATTTCATATTTTTACAATTATTTTGCATTCATTTTGATTATATGATAATAATATTATATGATAATAACGAATTATATGATAATAACGAGATAAAATTCCAATTAAATATTGTTTGTGAAGAAATTGTTGATATAAGATTTATACGAAACTGATTGCTTTATTAAAATTCTAATCATATAACAAATTATAAATTCATTGCAAAACATGAATTGTAGAATAAATTATTTTTGTTTAGGAAAATTGAAAGTAATTTAGAAATAATAGTTTGTCAAGGAAATGTTTGTGAATATGTATCATTATGAGTTATAATATCATCTTTTTTCTCATAGAACAATTTCAATTTACGTCATACTTTGTGTCGCAAATAATAAATTGTGAAACTGCGCAATGAGGAAAATGGTTGTATACGAGACATTCATAAATAATTAGATGACGAATACGTCATTTATGTATTTACATATATCGAACAATTTATGTTTATCAATGCTTTCAACAGGTACAAGATTTTTTATTGCAGTTTTAGTAATTTTAATCAAAAGTTTGTCGATGTCAAAATTCCAGATAAATTAGCTAGTGATAAAGTCGCAAATTTGGCAGCTGCATGAGCATATACGATACATAACGTTTATGCATCAAGCGGTCAAGCGATCCATTTTACATTTTTATGCATTTGGCGACGTTGGCGCTGTTGCGTCACCTGATCGCTTGAAACAAAAAGCCAAATATCCTTTTAATAGCAGACAGATAGATACCATAACGCGATAAAAAGGCTTAGACATTGCTTTGTTATATATTAGCAGTAACGAAATAATATAACAAAATTTTGCTAAATAATAATATTCTCCAGATAACAATGTATAAAATATATATTTAAAAATAATAATACTTTTTTTTACCATCTTTTTTGAAAATTTATTGGATATTGTATAATTTAAATATTTTTGATTTCCATATTTAATGTCATTTTAAGTTTAGAATTTTTTAGTTGCTAAATTCATATTTAGTGTCTCGAAAATATATATTGTATCTAATTTGGCGTAAGTATAAATTTAATGTTGTAGATGTAATATCACTTTTGATAATCATTTTTGAATCATTTGTCATTTTCAATTTAAGAAAAGGCTCTTTATCCCATATAGGATTTTACAATTGGCGGTGCTGGACCGTTATTGAGTTGCTATCACAGTTCAGACATAGCGTAATATTAATAAACTATTGCGCAGTACTGGCTAAGTACTGAATGACAACTTGGGCCTAGTACTGACAGAATCGCGGTCATCAATTGTCAGCCGTAGCAGTGTTGGTTTCGTTGTAACTGTTGGCAATCCTATAATATACGGGATCACATTATAGAGCATTTCATTACAAGTATCTACGTAAAAAAGATTTTTTAAATCGATTGGGAATTGCACTGTCGATTTTTTTTCAAAAAGTGAGTCTTTTTGGCCACTAGCTGTTCGTCAGCTGTGTCGAGAACAGGAGTAAACTCGGGCAATGATCGCGCGGTTAGGTTGCTCCTCCGACCACGACCGGAATACGCTCGAATGGATACGTTCTCCATCACGCGTACCACGCCGCACCTTCGTCTACCATTCCGGAAATCGCACGACGCATAACGCACCTGTTCTCTCTCTGTTTTTCTCCTTTTTTCAGTCTCTCTCTCTCTCTCTCTCTCTCTCTCTCTCTCTCGGGAGGAAGGAGTACAAACAAGATTAGAGAGAAATATTAGAGATGTAAAACTAGAGAGGAATAGAGAATGTTGTTATATAATGGATTCAAAATGTACAACAATTTACCTAGTACAAATTTACCTAATGAAACAAGAAAGAAAAAAAGATTAAAAAACTTTAACAGAGCGCTATATATGAGGAGTGGAGAGGGATAGTACAATGTAGATGTATTGGATTGATTTAAAGTCTGGCGATTTGGATAATTAATAAATAGGCGTTATATTAAATTGTATCACACATTGTAGCTATTGAAGCTAATAAAGATCAATCAATCATTTAATCAATATCTCTCTCTCTCTCTCTCTCTCTCTCTCTCCTCTTTCGAGGAGATCTCAATCACCACTTCACACGGCGCAATCCTCGCAATTTTTATTTAAAATTTCATTATAAGATTTATCCAGAAAAATTATTGATAAATCTTGAAAATAACGCATTCATCTCCAATGACTTCGACATATATTGTCGACATATATTGTCAAGGTCATGGCCCTGAATAATAATCTCCAGAAGCTTTAGCCCGCGCTCGCCGTTCTTTTAAAAGTTATTAACAAACAAAGTTGACAATATAAATATGTATTTAATTGTATACTTTTAATTTCAACTATTACAAATAACTCAATACTTTATCTTTTCACCTGCCATGTGAGACGACTTTCCACGCGAACCAAGGTCACCTTCCTAGATAAAGGAGGATAAGTAGGATAGACAAAATCGCAAATTTTCTCCTTTAAAACCAAATTCTTTGCTTTAAAAACAAAAATTATATAAGAAAATAATATTTTCGAAGAAAATTTACGTTTTTAAAACAGAAAATTTATTTTAAAGCAGAGAATTTTTGTTTTATATGGTAGAACTTAATTATTTTTTTAAATTTATTTATAATTTTTCAGCATATTACATCTTTCTAATAGAATGCTTGATTCTAGTATAGTGCTAGTATAGTATATAATAATTCAGATTGAATTATTTAAGCATTAAAGATCTAGCTTTAATCGTTATGATCATTATTTCTATTTCTTGTTGAATTTTTTGTTTTTCAAATGTATGTCCAGTAAAATTCTTATTCTTAATTATTTTGTTAATAACTTTTGAAACGAATAACGAATAACGAGCATGGGCTAAAATCTTCTGAAAATCATTCAGAATCATGACCTTGATAATATATGTGAAAGTCAAGGACATTGGTCCGTTATTTTCAAGATTCACTGTTTATTTATATTATAGATAATAATAGATATCCTTTATTCATTCGTTAACGTACGCCTTTTCATATGGAAAACATATATGAAACGTACATGAAATGTAGGTATAGAATCGTGTGAATAATTCTGTGTGCATATATTCGCATGAAATCATAAACTATATAGAATTCGTGAAATGCCATTTACGACATTTCATGAATTCTATAGTTTATGCAGCGAATCTTTATCAGCGAATCTGCGTATGAGATACTTATACAATCATGCCACAGATATAGAAATAGAAGAAAATAACTCTTTCTTATCGGAAAAAAAAATTATGTAATCAGAATGGATAATCGAATGGTTTATTCACACTTTTCAGATCTTATCTTATCAGAAAGATAACGATCAATATATCATTTGTAATTTATAGCGCGAAAAGGTTAAATATTAAAGGAAACATTTCTGATATCTTCGCATATGTAAAAAAAAAGAAATTATTCTTCTTGCTATTATTCTTGCTTTTATTCTTGTAATATCTCAGAATCCTAATTATTCCTTTATTTAACGAAAACTTTATCACGTAAATTTTTTATATATATTAATTTTTAACACACAGATTGTATCTTTTTATCATGTGAAAAAGAGACAAAAATGATAGAGAAGAGAAAAAAGAAAAGACCAAATTTAAAAATTAAAATTTTGTTAAAGCGAATAAAAAAAATGATTAATGAAAAGATTGGGAATCGAAAGAATTTATTTATTAAAAGCTTTGCACATATCGATACTATATAGAGAGAAAGATTGATTAGGGCATGTACATCATCTGGCAAGGGACGAATCATCAAGGGACACGTCGTCGTGACGGCAATTACTAATCGATGAGCTGGCACGTGTTTCCCTGAACAAGTGGCTGACTCTTTCTTCATGTGAAAGAAGATCGCTAATCTAATCGCTAAGTCTGTCGTCTTTAACCGCACTTCTATTCTTGAAATTATACCTTCCTGTTTCTTTCTTTGAAGTCTGAGCGTAGAAAAAAATTGCGGAATCGAGTATAAAAATCAAATCACGTATTTAAATTATTTTGATTTCTTGGCATTTCTTTTTTACATTTTTCTTTATTTGTTTCAAAAAGAATTATATTTAATTAAAAACATTAAAAGAGCATAGTGTAATGTGGGTCTACAATAGCAGTCGTAGGGTCTTAAGTCATAGAAAATTGATCAATTATAGTCGATTATTCTTCTCATATTCGAATTGATTAATAGACTCCGCATTAAAAAAAGAATAGCAATTTTATCAAATATTATGAAGTTTGCGCGATATCAATCTTTGACTGTCTTTCAGGATGAGTTAGACTTATCATTGGCTGCGTTCAGCAGAAAAAGTAACTTTGCAACTATTATAAAATTCTTTAATATGATTGATCTTGTTAGTCTTTTGTCTTAGTTTCTCATTGGATCTGAATATATAAACCAATCATACTCAAGAATTACATGTTGCTTTTGCTGTTAAATGCAGCCATTGACTGCATTCAGGGATGGGTTCAGGAACTTTTCAAGACTAGAGCCATTGGCGGATTTATATGCTATTGGATTGTCAATCAAGTTTTTCCAAATGCCAACAACCAAAAAAAGAGAAATTTTCAGTTTCCATCTTTCCGTCCTTATGTTTTAATTTACGCGTCGCAAGTGAAAATTTTTTTTGCTTGCAACGGGCGGAAAATACAAGTCACAGCATAGATATTTTGCATAACGTTACATAACATGAAATGTAATAAAATAATAAGTCTTAAGCCGTAAAAATTTAGGAGTTTCTTAAATTAAAAAATATTTTTGGAATATTAAAATTGTGATTAAACATTTTTATAGGTATTAAAAGTATTTATATAACATTTTGCTATAAATATTTTTAAGAAAGAAGACATCCAAGAGGGTCGTGGTCCCCATGTCCACCATCGTGGAGCCGTCTCTAGCTGCACTTAACAAAAGAAGCAGTTTTATATTATTATAAGATTTTTTTATAAATTAATTCTTGCCTTTAATTCCTCTTTCAATCTAATCGCCTAAATCAATTCTAAATCAATTCTGTATAAATCAATTCTAAATCCTATTAAAGAATATTTGCAAAGCTGCTTTTTCTGCTGAATGCAGCCGTTCTGAAATTCGCATCGGTTTCGTCTGCAAGGCAGCATGGTACACACTACGCATACAATAGAAAAACGAAGCGACATTTGATCGAGTGCTTTAATAGCGTATGCGATGTGCTCGCGTGAGTCATGCTGGCGCGGCCGGCGGCACAGCTGTCAGGCGCAGCGGTAGCTGCCTTCCGGTACTCCCGAACGGCGGAGACGCTTCCTTGCATTTTCCTATTCCTTGGGGTGACCGCCTTGGGATACAAACGATAGGTACAAACTTATGTGAGTCACGTCGCACCGTGCGTAATCGCACATGTCGGCGACACGCAGCGCGTCTTCGTGCCTCTAAATGCGAAACAAGTCACGTCATGGCCGCTCGTTAACCTTGCCACGGTTCCTAATTTTATTGCATACTTAAGGATCTCACAAAGGATATTCTTTCGTCGACAAAAAACAAATTTCACATCCTGCAGTCAAAGCTAAAAATTCTTGGAAATTTTTTAATTAACATTACATATAATTAACATTACATATAATTTCTACAGTTAATAGTTAATTAAAGATGTTTTGGCTATACAATCTTATCTAAAAGTATCAGTCAAACAATCAGCCAAAATAAGCCAATATCATTAAAAAAATTTTGATGATATTAACCCATAAATACAATCTGATCAACTGCAAAAACAAATAATTTCATTTATAATAATTTTTTTGCAACAAAATGTGGCTATATTTTTCTGTAGTTTTAAGTCAATAATTTTTGAATATGTAAGTAGATCCAAATAAACATTTGCATGAATATTTATTATTGTTTGATCAATATATGTATAAAATTTGATTTAATTCTTAATGTTGTACTTTCTCATCAAATTTATAAATAAATATTATGAAATGCGATTTTACGTATAAGAATCAAAATAAACAAAGAAAATTAAATAATTGTTAAACCAATTAGAGAATTGTGCTCAAATATACAAATATTCAGAGATAATAATAGAACAAACCATGAAATTTCTATATTTTTAATATTTTTTTTAGATATGACACATATCTTAATGAAAAGATAATAACATCTCTAAAATATGAAATATTTAATTTTATTTATTATCTTTGAATAAATTTATTTGCGTTCTTTCAGAGAAAGGCTTGCTCGCGTAATATTGAATTGGATAACAAAATGCACGGGTGGATATTGATATGTATCTTTATATCGCTCATTTATTACAACAATGACATACATAACTAAAAATCTTTCTTTCTGAGTTAATTGTAGAAAAAGAATGGAAACATAGAAAAAAGAGAGATACTTCAAGAGAACATACTTTTAAATTTTCTGAAAAATTTTGTTCATTAAATTGTTGCAACAAATGAGTGATATTATGACTATCATACATAACAATTTTTACAGGTAATTCGAAAAATACAGTAACAATGCAAAGATTAATACCATATTTCTCCGAAATTTTTGTAGATACATTTTAACAATTCTATCGAAAAGTATTGAAATTAACTTTGTAGAGACATAATTCTTTCATGAGCAGTTTCTTCATTAGTAGTCATCAGTGAAGATCTGGCCATTTACAACATCAATGCTAAGCCGATATTCATAGTCAATTGTTATATTTGAGACTGTTTTAAGTATGTGTTATAGTCTTAAGATGTTATAGTCATAAGCCAATCAGAGGGCCATATTAGCATCTTAAGAAGTTCTTAAAATAAGAATCAACTATATGAATATCAGTCATAGACACGCCTCACATAGAATGGTAAATCAAATGGATGAGCTTGTTTGTATGCATCGCTTCTAATCTGCCATAACGCAAACCTGCCAATATGAAAAAATAATCATGCAATGTGCCGTAAATCGCAAATATCAATTTCACATTGCAAAATCAGCGAGCGCGATATTTTTGCGTCACGCGAGTCGCTTAGGGCGTATTCCATTTTTATGCCAGAATATGCGTTTTACGCGTTTTGTCAGGTGCGACAAGTAAAAAACGATTAGTTCTTTCGCAATCAGTTACGTAAATATATCGCTTGACCGCGTATGTATTCCCTGGAGCGGCAAGTGCACGGTACCTTTTTCCTCAATGCGGAAATTTTTCCGGTCCAGATTAAAATATTCGAAAAGGTCACATTCTATTAACAGATGGCAGAAAAGTCCTCAGTTCCTAGCTCAATTTATCCCGATGAACTAATCATCGCGAGCGCGATTCCTTCCTCTCAGTGTCTCAAAGTGGCAATGTTGATTTTCTATAGCATCTAACTTTCGATTTACAACATGAAGATTCTGCATTCTGAGTTTTGTTTTATTGTAATCCCCAAATCAAACCTTATATAATTTTTATGTAGATTGGAAAGATGGGTTGTAAATGAAAACCTAATCCCGAAACGAAGCGAAATTTAACGAAAAAGTTCATTTATTAAGATTGTAATTCATCATTGTAATTTATTTGGATTTATTATATACACAAAGATCTAATCAATAATTATTATAATATCATTAAAGTGGTACGCAAAACTTTACGTAAAAGATGATTAAATGATAGTATGAAACCGAGGTGGGGGAGGAGAGAGATGTTAAATGGAAGGTGGTGTATAGTTAGATGTATCAAATTGAAATTACACAAATTTTTCATATCATAGAATTTATTTTAACAACGGATTTTGCTGGATTTTCAAGCTTTCTGGCTTGAAGTATATAGAGTGATCATCTTAAAGAGACCGGCTTAAAGTAGCCATCCGGTCTAGTCAGGTTGGAATGTCGAAGTGCAAATGCTTCTTTAAGGTGCTACCTCAAAGAAGAAAAGTTCTTGCAACCATCTGTCGCTTTTTTCAACTCAATCGCAACGGTCGAACAAGTACACGAGATAGACCATGGAAATTAGACAAAGATATGACAAATCTGAGGAAAAATTTAGCTGTTAGCTAAATTTTTGCATGGGCCTTTATTTCGTCATTCTAAACAATATCTCAAAAGTCTTCATCGATGTGACTTTTATTAAAAATTTTATAGAGGGCTATAGAGGGATTTGGTAAAAAACAGTTTTTCACGAATATCTTAAAATCTATTGGTTCTACTAGAATATAGTTATTATAATACTTTTAAATTAGGAAATTCTTTATAAAAAAGGTCCTATATAATTCACATAAGGACAACGACGATGCGATTACGCCGAGCGACGACGACGTTGTTGTTTTCAAAAATTTACAAAAAGCAGTGAAATCTCTAAAAAATAATCTCTTAAAAAAGAAAAAATGTACGTCATGTATGTGCATAAAAAAGGTATCGAATTACATTCTTTTTAATAAAAAATCGATACGAAATAAATGCAATTAGTCAAGTATTTCATAACGCAAAACACATAGGATAGAAAATGGAAAGATTAAAATGGTCAATTGGATTATAATGAAGAAAAAATTTGTTGTGTTAAAACGCAATATTCTAGGGTTATATATATGTCTAGTAGGGAAATTATTTGCAATACGAATTAATAAAGACTTATATTACTTGGTAATTGTATTTATTTCGTATCCGTTTTTTATTAAAAGGAATGTAATTTTCGATACCTTTTTCATGCATCTGGCGTATATATATATATATATATATTTTAAAGATGTTTCTTTAAGTTTAAATAGTTTTCATTGTTTTCAATATGATTACGTGTGTCTAGAAATATTTGACCTCATTGCAATTTCAGGGATAGTTCGCATGACATTTGCAATCACGATAACGTTAATGCTGCAAGTAAGTGTACCTGTCTTATATCATGAGTTTCTAATTAACGACGCGACAAATTGACGGCAATCAAAAATTAACATCATTCCTATCACATTTTCTTACAAAATGGGAAACATTGCTTCTCTATCAGAAAAACATTAATTTAAAGCTTAGGAATTTGATCTTTATTTGAAATCATTCTCGATATCATAAATCTAAACTTTATTATTTATACTTTCGCTATAATATCGTATAATTATCGCGTTACGATATCAGTCTCATTTTTCTCGAATGATGTCAAAAGATGTTTGAAATTTCCGTTGAGAAATTTATCACAATCACAGCGAAACGCGCAGTGTTCTCTCCTTCTACCTTCTCCTTTCTCTTGTAGCGCTGTCAGCCACACAACAGGCCCATCCTCGCGACCGGGCCCGTCCCTACTCCTTAGTCCCTGTTCATCATCCTTTCTTTTTCCCTTTCGCCGAGCTACACCGATCGCGACCGATTCTAGCCGAGCTCTAGGTTGCCGCGTTGATGGATCGTCGTCTACACCGATCAGGAAGTCGTGTACGCCATCGCATCGATCGCGTTGTCGAGCTTCACTTCGTGCTCCGAAACTCGCCTGCTGATTAAACGTCATCTGACAATCTCGAAATTTTCTCGATCTTATCCTTCCATTCATCAAAGTGTTCTCCGTTCTCCACATGACCGCGAATTCTCCAGAGTTCTCCAATATTTCTTCGGACGCTACGTGAAGAAACACACCACCGCTTTCTTCTGCTCAGCGAAACACCCGACATTATGCCTTTCATCGCGTAAAGTAGACAGTGCACGATTTTTGTATTCCACGAGAACGATAGATTGTGAATTATCGGGATCGAAATATCGGACTCGGTTGAGAGGAGTCGCTTCGCACTTCCGGTCGACCGTGTGAACGACGCGACCGCGAGCACGGGAACTTCGCGGTAGCGAACTAGCGGTTCCAAAGAATTCCGCCGAAGACGACGACAGTCGACAAGCGGTCGTGTGTTACTCTCATCTTAAGAAGACACGCGGAGGACGTTCGACGCCGAATACGTGAAGACCGGATCAAAAAGTGAACTCGAATACCCGCGATTCGCTCTGGCGAACGGACGCACAAACGATGTTGATACTTCCAGACATAAAGCTACAGGTATTTAAATAACCGCCGCTTGAAAAAACTTGAAGCATACCAAGAATTCCGATCGATCACTATTAACACATTAATAATTAAGCATTTTCATTAACTTAAGTAGATTGACTTTAATCTTGGTTCAACTTACTCTTCGTCTTTTTCTGACTCTAAGAATTAATCTGATTCTAGAGAGAGAAAAGAAGTTGAAGTAGTAGAAGTTGAAGAATAAATTGAACCGAGATTAGAATTAATCTACATTGATGATCTACATTGAAAACGAATATAAAGCATTTGTGAAATTTGAAAGTTATCCATAAGATTAAATATCCCCCAAATAAATCGGAATATTCAAAAGATGAGTCGACGTACATTTGAAACATTTTCTAAATGTCTTCAGGGTGACATTATGGCGTCCTTACGACATTTGAAGTTTATATATAATATGTAAAAAATATATATAAAAAATATATGTAAAAAATATATGTATATAAATCAATATAATGTTTGAAAGAAGTCGATTTATTATGAATTATAGTGTCCCCAATCATCGAAATTAAGAATGTACATAGAAATATATTTTTTTCACAAAAATCTTCATTTCTATATATATATATATATGAAATATTCTCAAACTACTGTAATAAAGTCTAAGACAACTTATTTTCAAATCAAATATTTATTAATCTTTTTGGTACAACTTTATTTTCCGCCATTGTATCTCCGCTATACGGACAATTGAATCGCGAATACGTTGCCACTGTATGGGACAATTGTATGACGCGAACGTCACTTCACTAGAGAAGAAGTATAGCAGTTAAATTTTACGTACATTACGTATGTAATGTTAAGTATTGGTGGGAAGAAATTATACTTTAACACGTTTCAAAGTAGCAACACTTAAAAAAAACTGTTAAACTATATAATCGTCATTAGTGCACGGAAAGCGTGTTCAACGCTGCAATATTATAGTCGTTCGATTAATATCGAAAAAGTTAAAAAACATAATAAATTATATAAAATTATATAATAATTATATAATAATACATTATATAAAGTTGCATGAGCAACTTTATTCAAGCGCGTATTCGAATAAACAAATTGTGAGAACATTGCACAATAATAGCACAAAGTGACAACAATTTTGCAATAATTGTGCTAAGATGATTCGTCATAACGCAACAATTTTGTCAGAACAAAATTTTTAGATAAATAATATTTGTCAAAAATTAGTCAAATCCGATTTGAGGTATATATATTTTATTTTTTCCAAAAAATATAAGAATAAAACGCCAGCATATATTGAAGAAAGAAATTAGAACACGCTATCCTGATTATTTTCAAATGCGCGACAAACATTTCTGAAAAAACTGATTTATATGCATCCGAAAAGCCGATTAATTTTAAAATTTTTTAATTTAGCTATACCGAATGTATAAATACTTCATGTTGTAATATTTTTACGTTATAATTTTATAAGCATTTTTATACATATTGTATAAGCAGAGTTCAAGGCACAGTTATATATTTAAAACACAACCAAAATGTTTTTTTCAATTATTGGACGATTTTTTTCTAAAATTAAATATAAATATGCTGCTTGGATGATTCTCGCCATATCGTTAATGTCTTGGCGAAATATTAATTCGGTTGAAATTAATTGAGTAAACAATCAATATTTTAGAAAAGATCTGCAGAATTTTGCATTTTGATCTATTTTTGTAACTGTATCCATATAATTGTCAGATTACAAATTTTATGTAAAATTTTATCAGATAATTTAATATAAACGTTGACCTCGGAATGACATTCGATATTCGGATTGCTTTTCGAAATGTGATTGCTCTTCCATGATGCTTCGAAACACTTTATTTTCCGATTTGAAAACTACAAACTTCAAAACAGTTCAAAATAAGTCCCAAGGCCTATTTTCCAATTGTAAACGAATAAATATCGGAACGTTATTATTGCCAGCTAATCAGTACATTGTTACATTAAAATTAAATTATTAAAGATTCAGTTTTGATTTTGATGTCCGTCTGGACTATAATTAATATCAGAATTTTTCCTTCTTTTTTTTTTCTTTGCGATTAACGTTTTAGATATATTAAAAGTTATTCATTAATTTCAACATAATAATCGATATTGATTCGCTGAATGGTCAAAGATTGGTTTTTGACTAAACCGATAGAATTGTAGAAGTGTTTGCGATATAGCGAATAGTGAATTTTTGTTTTACTGAACTACCTTATATTATTTTATAATAAATTTTTGCTCCCAACAAATTTACCTTTTAATCATTTTAATACCTTTTAGATTGTTATTAAAGTTCGTTTTTATATTATAATTTCCATTAATAGGTGGAGATTCAAATGAAATGAATTAGTTTGTCAAAAAAATTTTTTGTAATTACGTCATATTGTCTCTGAGGATGGTTCAAAAGTGAGCCGAAATATGTAAGCGGATTAATTATTATTAAAGTTGTTTTGTTAACCGTATTGGTTTGCAGAAGAATTTTTAAGTGTAAAATGACGAGCTTGATTCCTATTGCCCTGTTATATATTGCCCTGTTATATATTGTCCAATCATTTAGTTCAAAAGAAGCTTCTCTTCATTTTGATTTAATAAAAATAAATCAATTCGCGTCGGATTCTCTACTCTTGAACATGTGTACATTAAATTATGCGAATAACAATGGTTTGAATTAGGACGAGTTGCGGAACAAGCTGGAGCTAGCATACCCAACCTTTTCCAACTGACAGGTTAAATGTGCGCTCAGTGCATCCTCAGTACAATTCCCCGGATGCGCCGTGTAATATACAATATACACATACTGTTTCGCCATATGTTGCCTTTCTCCATTGGCCAAGCGTGGGGCTCCTCTTCGTGTGGTAATATGTCGAGCGTGCAATGATCGCGAAGGACGCGACAGCCTTGAAACTGCTTGAGAGTCCTCAGACATACCATTTCTAAGTAGATCGAGGTATAAACCGAAACGATCCTCCTTCCTTCCCTCGACTATATTTATACCCTCCTTCCTTCCCTCGACTATATTTATATATATTCGTTTTTTTTTGTTTTCTTTACGCCCGTGCTTAAATTATTTCGGATCCGATCAATTGCAATAAATTCCCATGTATACATTATTTTGCAATTTAAAGATGGGAGTCGCTGATTGGTAGCGAACTGATTGATAAGTAATCAAAGTCATCATTAAAATTATTGACGATTACAAATTATTACGACTATCAGTAAAAATTTATAATTACACAAACCTGTAATGTTTGGTCCACTGAGATGTAAGTGTGATTTATCGACGTAATCTTTTTGTATCGGAATCTGATCACAAAATTTATTTAACACTATCAGGAAATATTCTAAGCTAAAAATGCAAAAAAGTATTTTTTTAATTTTTTAGATTACGATAACTTCTCACGAAAACGTGAGAATTATATCCGTTGATTTGGACAATATATTTAGATTCTTCATGAAAAAATCTATAGAAGTGCATGTTTTCCGAAAAGATTAAATATATTTAACCTTTAATATATAACTGCAAGAATAAATTGTATTAACAAATTCTATGTCTTTTAGTATATAAGCGTATTGAACGCTTATAAGGCCAATTTTTTTGACACTTTGTATTAAAGGGTTTTTTGAGTCACTGATTATGAATTTAGAGTCAAAATTTTTAAGTGTAAAATGACGGATGCAATATGACGAATAGAATGATAAATCACCATATTGCAACTGCTTGTATTTTTGTAGATTTTTTCATGAAGAATCCAAATATCTAAATATATTGTCCAAATCAACGGATATAATTCTCATGAAGAATCCAAATCAATAGATATCCTTATATTTTAAAATTTAATTTGACAAATTAAAAAAAACGCTTTTTTGTATTTTTAGATTAGAATATCTTAAAATCTTTACGTGTGCTAGACAAATTTAGATACAGCGGAAAAAATTATGGCGGAAACCATTCTTATATCTCACTGAACTTTCCAAAGTCTTATTTTCATAGGCATGTGTTATTCATTTCTCGCTTATGAGTTCGTGCGATTATTTTACTTACTTAGTTGTAATAAAATAATAAATGAATTGTAGGAAGTAATGAATGAATCATGCGCTTGCAACTAAGGTAAACATCTCAATGACCGACATGTATGTCCATATCCGGTCATACTTACACAAAATAATTTATTATTATTAATCTCAAATGTTCTTTTTATCATAATATTATAATTTATTACAATTAAATTATAATATTATGATAAAAAGAACATTTGAGATTAATAATAATAAATTATGTGTAAGTGTCCGTACATATAGGTACATGTCCGGTCATTGGGACGTTTATCTTTGAGTAACGCGTCGATTGGACTGCAATTGAGATTCGTGATTGAGATTCGGGATGACGCTATTGTGTATGATGGATACACCTCGTATTCTGTTTATCGTATGGTTTCGATATACATACTTCTGGGCAACGAAGGAAACCGCACGTGTAGCCAGCCGGGCGTTTCCAGTTCCAGTACTACGTAATTTCAATTACGGCGTAGTCGATGTTTAATACAATTTCAGAGTCATTGACCGACTAAAAATGCGCGTGAAACGCCTCGACGCGGAGCAACGACGCGGTGCTCGTTGGACGTACTTGGTTGCGTTTTCTACAGCGTGCCGCTCGGTATCGGCGGATCGGCTTCTGTTACGCTATGTAAGACAAGTACACGAAGGGCGACGCCCTTTCTTGCGGATTTCTTAGTGAACTGAACAAACGAGTATCTTCGTATTTCGCAAATATCTTCACTATCACTGTGTATCGGCTATTATTATTTAATCTCCAGCTTAAACCCGGTTACACTCTTCTGCATCCTCCGATTTTTTTTTAAGAAAAAATAAAAACATGATAAATGACTCAGCATTAATCATATACGAAAAAAATTGTTTCAGTTGAATTGGTTGAAACTGTGACATTGTAAATTATGAGATGCCGATGAAAAGTTTTCTTATACAAAATTATAAAAAAATGAACAGATTTTGCTTTAATGCTATTTCATAGTTGCTATTTTCTAATCTAATCAGACTGAAAAGTATCTACGAGTATCTTTATATATTACACCATTCATTTTTTAGCAACTATATCTTAATATTTTTATACACAGAATGAGATGAATCAAGTGACGTAAAGAAAACATATAACTGTTTTTTAAAAAAAATTGCGATTTGCAAATTACATATTCTTTTTAAAAAACAGCTACGTTTTCCTTAGATCAATCGATTCATTTCATTATTCTGTGTATAAAAGTATTAACGTATAAGATACAATTATAAAAAAAATGAATGATTTAATAGATGAAGGTACTTTTCAGTTCGATTAGTCCAGAAGAGCAAGTTTTAAATGCCGCTACAACAAAATCTTCATTGTTTATGATTTTATCTATGAGGATACTTTTGATCAGCATCTCTACTTAATCTACTTAATATGATAGTGTTAGCTAATTCGATTAAAATCTTTTTTTTTTCCGTGTAATTAGTGCAGAAGTCTTTACGGTTCATAGTCGTAAAAATTGTGTTCTCATGTTACTTGTTAAAATAATGTCAACGTTATCAAAGATCTGAAATTTTTATACAAGTATTCGATATAATATCAGAGGAATGTCTTTTAATCGTATATTTTAAATATAAAACTAGATGATATCCTCATGATGATATCCGGGAATATATCATTTCAAGAAAAGATGTCCTTGGAAATCAGTTTTAGTTCACCAAGAACAATAATGAAAAAACTCTGACTATTCTAATCTTTAGACGCAGGACTTATTGTTTACTACGATGAAGAATAATCCTATCATAAATTTATTTTCGAATACACATTTAAAAATTTACCTACGATTTATTTTCTTAAGGAGGCAGAAGAGCTTGAAAAATGAAGATATAAAAATATATAAAAATATTCAATTTTTTTCGAACTTTGTTAGGTATCTATGTCCTCTTAAAAATAGTCTTTCTCCTTTCAATGAAAAAAAGCACAAAAATAAGATTGTTTTTATAAATTTTTTTGTGAAAAAAAATGCGACGGAAAGAATTGATTTTAAACTTTGTCCATCCTATACTTCCAACAATATATAAAATACAAATATTACAAATTATTAAAAAATATTAATTATAATAAATATTAATTATAAATATTAATATCTTTAAATGCGTTTTTCTGAAAATTATATTTTCAAAATCTGTGAACACAATACTTTAAAAATTGGACTGATTGATTTCTACTTTGGCATATATCTTTAGTCACTTAGAGCCTTTGAAATTCCTGAAATTTTAAAAATATTTTTTCACTATGATAAAAGTTAATTTGTTGACAAAAATATACAATTAATCTTTGAACCGACGCAACATTTTGTCGCAAATTTTAATTTTTTCATAAAACTTGAGATTATGCCCTACCTATATTATTAATAAATAAAAGAAAATTTTGTCCTTTTATTTTTGATTATTTTGAATCAAGTCGTGTTAAATATATTGATAAAAAGCAATTTTTTTTAGAAACATTTTCATTATTACTTTATATCTTTTAAATAAATTTCTTATTATTCTTTTAACAACTCTTTTCTTTTATACATTACACGCACACACACACACACACACACACACACACACACACACACACACACACACACACAAACACACACACACACACACACACACACACACACACACACACAC
>Ga0157364_1002071_pt1 | contig 18150 bp, 9 predicted proteins | sample AttsexASBM2_FD_111476 | JGI IMG/M metagenome (GOLD analysis project Ga0157364, IMG submission 111476) | Fungus gardens microbial communities from leaf cutter ant in Ribeirão Preto, State of São Paulo, Brazil - Atta sexdens ASBM2 | ecosystem: Host-associated > Fungi > Mycelium > Unclassified ...
ATATATATATATATTTTGAAAATAAATTTATTATAATATATATATATATATATATATATATATATATATATATATATATATATAATTAAATTTTTAGAGGATCGTAAGTTTTTTTCTTAAATCATGAAAATTTTGTTGTTAGAAAAACAGATTGAAGCATTCCAGATAATATAAAATCTAAAATTTGGATATAAGACATTTGTAAAAAAAATTTTGCAAAAATGTTTTAAAGATTTTTTAAATATATTTAGTTCTTATATTCAGTTCTTTATTAGACTTCTATAAGAGTTATCCATACATATGTAATAATATTTACAATAATATTTTGTAGGTTTAATAAGAAAATCAATCTTCGATGAATTGATTTTTTAACAATTTTTAGCGAAATCGATTTTTAAACTCCGGTCTATTGTGATCGAAAAAAATCGATCTTATATTTATTTATCTTATATTTTTTTTTTTTTTCGTTTTTGAATGTATGCTGTCTGAGATCTATTTTGCATACGTGCATACTGTTGATTGACCTTTGCTTTAATGAACAATAATTTTCGGGTCATATTTAAAAACAATAAATCTTTGAAATATTTTAATATCAAAATTATCATAATAACTAATTTAATTAATATACGTTACTGTTATAGATTTGTGCATCTTTCATAATTTTATTGCAAATATCAAATTTAAAATAATATATGATTAGTTTCTTAGAAAGCAGCAATTAAATTTATATAATGAACTTCTTATTTTTGATATTTTGCTTTGTCTGTTTTGTAATCGGTATTGTATCGACAACCATTCAACTTTGATGTCCCTTTGTAATATCTTAGAAAAATTGGCCAATCGTTTTGATATATTCGTTTTTCTGTTTACAGTATTTTATACAGGTTTCTCGCAAGTAGGAATGCATTAGTGAGAATGAAGTCTGCAATCTCATTTTTCTTTTGACATTTTTTACGAAGATTAATAAGCATAGAACAAGAAGAGAGCTCTTTTTGCCTACAAATTGATTGCTTATAGCATCATTTGCTTACATCTTATTTGTTTATAAATCAATTGCCTACTTTTGCGCACAATTAAAAATTTCAGAAATAAAGTCGCGATTGTCTACATGTTATTGCTTACAGTTCGATTGCTTACAAGGATTTTTGCACACAATTTAAAATTTCAGAAATAAAGTCACATTTTCCAGTATATATCGACACTCATTACGAAGAATAGCATATTTCATTTGTCTTAAAAAACTCGAAAAACAGTATATTACATGATTCTGCGAAAAGAAGCATGTTCAATTTAATTGACGAATATTATTATGTTTCGGTCCTCGCTACAAAAACTAATACGTTTCAGCGTTTAGTCGTATTTAGTCGCAAAAAGTAACATTTTGCTTTATACCGCGAAAACTAATATGTTTGAACGTTTTACTACGAAGAGTAACACGTTTCTCTTTAAATTAATACGTTCCATGAAAACGTTCCAGTGTTGAAAGGCGATTAAACCGCGAAAAGTAAATATGTTTTGTAACTCGTTTCATTTTATGTCGCGAAAATAAATATGTTTGCTATGAAGAATAGCACGTTTCTTTTTATCACAAAAACTATAATGCGTTTCATTTGAAGGCGTTAACCACGAAAAGGTTTCACTTTATTAAACTCGAAAACTATTATGTTTAAGGTTTCGCTACGAAAAATAACATTTTATGTCGCAAAAATTAATTCGTTTTAACATTTAATCACGAAAAGAAGTACGATTTATGTATGATATATCGTGGAACCTAATATGTTTTATCATTATGGAAGGATGTGCAATTGATCGGTGTCTCTCTAAATCTCCGCGCTCTCTGTCTACGGATGTCACCTGGGCGATAAAGGCTGTCAAGGCTGTGAAACGCTAAACATGGAGCGTATTCATAGTCCGTTTTTATTTTAAAATTGTCTTAAATAATATCTAAGATGCTAATACAGTCCTCGGATTGACTAATGACATTTTAAGATTGTACTTAAGACAGTCTTAGACACAAGATCGATTATGAATACCGGCCTGTTTCGCATCGTGAAATTGGTACTGAATCTTTCCTTGTTTGACACACTTCATGTTTCTTTTTTTATACGAGTTTTCTATAGAAATTACTTTTATTTATGTTAGTGAGGAAGTCTTCTTTCCGTGCAAGGTTTCAAAATAGATTTTTTTAATTTTTCTTTTTTTTTTAAATGAGCGACAAAAAAGTAGTAAAGACTGTAAGTATATAAATATTTAATTAATTAATAGTTTAAATACAATTATTAGAATATCTAATTTGAAAAAAAAATCAGTTTTCTGTTGGTGGGAAAGGAATATAGCACCTCAAGTGATTCGAAAAGAAAATTTTAATTAAATGATATTTCGCAAGAGGAGAATGAAGGAATGAACGGACGTATGTGTGAATTAAATAACATATAAATAAGCATCTAATGAATTGTTATAATAAATTATTAATTGAATGAACACGCTAATTAATGAATGAACGATTTTTATCTATATTTGTAGATGATAATGGCAATATTGTACCAATTTTTAAAATTCGTTCTAGCACATCGGATAATAATTTTCCATATAAAATAATTTTATACGGAATTCTGAAAACTGTGCTGGTCCTTCAGGTGATCATATTGCACAAAATTCAGAAAATCATTCTGACTCTTCAGTTGAATTTTCCAACAAATTTATCATTAGAAAAAACAAAAGAATTGACCAATCGTTAAAGAACGTTACGCACAAAAGAAAATAAAAATAAATGGATTGAGGTTGCGGCAAAAAGTTCAGACACTGAAGGTACTAGCAGGAAGGGGTTGCCAAAACGTGCCAGAGAAATGCGGGATGGGTGCGATAATAAATGTCGATTTAAGTATTGCACCCGAATCAGTTCGGATGATTGCAAAAAGGCATTCACGCAATTCTGGGCATTTAGTACTAAACAGTGGAAATGTTTGAATAATTGGACACATACAAAACAAAATAATTCTGAGGAAGAAAATTATAGCGACGAATTTAAAAAGAAGACAGCCACGCTTTTTCACTGCTCACCACAGATGGACCAGTCAAAGTGTGCAAAGTGTGAATGTTCCTAAATAGCCTAGGTAAATATTTTATAAATATCATAATTTAATATAAAAATCATAAATAGTATTATAAAATTATAAAATAATAATATAATATAAAATATCAAAAATAATTATAAAATAATACATATAATAATAATAATTAAAACCATTAAAAATAATTTACATAATTTTAATTCGTAAAAATAGACATCTCTTATCAGTGAGTAAAAACATGAAGAAAAGTCTTCAAAGGATATTATGGTAATCGCATCTGATGAGCGTGGCAAGCACAAAAATCGACCTTTCACGATTTCTGAAAGTTTAAAAAAACGTGCACACATCATGTTCTTTCTAGTAATTAACTTACATTATTGCCGGGAAAGCACATATATAGGAAATATCTAGAAGAGAGGCTGAGCATATCAAAAATACAGAGAATGTTCGAAGAAGAAAATTGGATGAAAAGAATTATGTGTCATACAAAATGTATCTATCAATTTTTAATACAGAATTTAACTACGGATATCTCATTTCAAAAAAAATACAAGTAAGTACTATTAATTCTTTAAAAACATGAAAAATATTTGAACATAATTGGATAATGGAGAAGACAGATCCCATAATTTTGAAAGCTTTTGTATTTATTCATTCATTCATTTATTCATACGTAATTTATTCATTCGTCTATTCTATCATTTGTTCTTCCGTTCATTCTTTCATTCTATATGTTAGTTTGTTCGTTCTTTCTTTCAACAAGTAATTTATATGTCGATTATCAATATTTATTTTAAGGTGTAAGCAGTATGAATTTTATTTAAATCTTTCCGATGATGAAAAAGAGCAAAAAAAGACATGCAAGAAAAACATCTCAGCAATAAACGAAAGACGAGAGAACTTATGAACAGACAAGCAAAAGCCACAGACGATTCAATTTGTATAATAATAATAAATTTTGACAACTCCGCGGGCAGATATTGGGCCATTGTATTATATGTCCAAATTATGTGATTGGATATATAATATAATATGACCAATCACCGCGGTTGGTGCAATATATGGAACGAAACAGTAGGTAATCGTGGCGCAAATGAAATTGCATTTTTGATGAGCTTCATTTAAACATTTAAATGAAAAAACGAAATCCGAGAATGTAAAGGAGTTGTATTGTACAGCGACAACTAGGGCGGGCAAAACTGAAACAAAATAGTGTTTAGTTTTATAACTGCGGTCGATTTTGGCACAAATACAATATTATTCACAGGTTAGTTTTTATTATCAAATATAATAATATTTTTTTATTCTACATTTAATTGTAATTTAATTGTACATTTAATTGTAATTATATTTAATACATAACTCTAAAAATAAAAAATAACATAAAAATGTTTATATTTATTATTAAATAATTGAAAATTTTTAAGTTAAAAGTGTTTTTAAAAATACATTATAAATTTCTTGAAGTTGGTCACACGCAAAATGATAACGATTCAATGCACACTCGCACTGAAAAATACTGCAAATCTGATTACACCTAACAAGAATGGTGTCGATTAATGCGAGAAGCAAAGCTTAATAATAATCCGTACACAGTCAAAAAGAAAGACTTCAAAATGAAATAATGGATTTTCAAGATTTATCAAATCTTTTCAACTGGCGTTCGGTCAAAATAGCGAGCATTAGAGAGATAAGCTTCCGACCCGACGGACAATCCATTGGTGTAAAATATGATTTTGATCATGAACTGAGGGTGATGAAAATTTTAAAGAAAAATGTAATGGTACAAAAGGTTCGCGCTTATGAGCTTAAAAATATAATATAATCGTTCATATAATCAAAAAATTTCTTTGCGTTTAAAGAAAAAAGAAGATCTAATGAATATATCCCGAGGTCTTATTCCAAATGAATTTCACATTCTATAGAAACATTACCACTGACTGAGTTCTTCGTTCCTTTAGTTATTTGTTCACTCATCTGTTCGTAATATTAAGATTAATTAATTAATTTTAAAATAAGATTAATTAATTAAGATAAAAATATGGACTAAAATAAGATTAATTAATTAAGATAAAAATATGGACTAACAATAAAATTATACAACTAAAAAACAACAATGGAGTATTCATTTTATTATTTAGAACCAAAAATAACTTTGACAGTCATCGAAATTTTCGAAAGATAGTGCACAGCCATATTACTTTTCGCAGTATAAAGTGAAACAAATTACTTTTCGCAATCAAACCATCAAATATATTAGTTTTCGCGATATAAAATGAAATATGTTACTTTTTGCGGCTAAAGGCTATTAAAGGCAATTAAGTTGAAATGTATTAATTTTCATGGTGTAAAAAGAAACATACTACTTTTCATCACAAAACGCTCAAACATATTATTATTCGTGATATAAAATGAAATGTGCTACTTTTCAAAAGTCAAAATTCAAATATATTGATTGATTTCGCGGCGAAAACGAAAACTTAATGTTCGACGCAACGATGTCATGAGTTTTTCGTAGGACAAATGAAACATGCTATTCTTCATAACGGGCGTCGATATATTATTGCCTACAGATCGATTGCCTGCACTTTTACGCATAATTAAAAATTCAAGAAACGGAGTCATATTTGCTTACATCGCCCCGTGTGTGTCCTAATGCCTAAGATAGAATAAAACAATGCATGAGCGCAAAATCTTAAGTTATATAATGAACAAAAAAAAAGAATGAAGCCCCCAAAGCGAATGGACCTCATGCAACGAGCTACTACACACACTCCTCCACTTACACACTCCTAGGTATCGAGACGCATTAGAACATGCGCGGAGCGATGAAGTAAGAGTAGCGAAGCCGAGTCGAAAATCGGTCGAGGAGTGCAAATTGTGCCAAGCCTGTTCTAAAGTAATAAACAGATTTTTTTTTATATTAGAATCTTTTACAATATTAAATGAGCGCGCGCGCGCGTGTGTGTGTGTGTGTGTGTGTGTGTGTGTGTGAAATGAACGATGCTTCAGAAATCAAAGAAATAAAAAAATTAGAAAAAAAATATTTAATTACTGCGATAAATAAACTTAAAGCAAATAGTTTCAATTCAAACGAACAAGCTTGTACAAGCTTAAAAAATTGTATACGTATAAAGTAGTGATGTGTTTAATGATGATAATATCGATAATTATCGATAAACGTCGAATATATCGATAATAGGTTCAATGATATCGATAAAACATTGTTATTTCGAAAATATATATAATTAATACAATCTGTTTTGATATGATAAAAGAATTTCGATTCCCTTATACACTATGCATTATGCGTTAAGCCTGTTGCACATGAAATGCATAACCCCGGATCTACAATAGGTTTTTTAAACCTTAAGTTGTAAGAAATTGATCAATTACAGTTGAATCGAGGAGAATAATCATCCATTGATTCGTCCTATGATTCATCCATTTTTTACAGCTTAAGGCTTAAAATTCTATTTTGTAGATCGGGAGTAACAGAGCATAACCATAGCATAAGGTCACTGAACCAATGAGCATCTTATGTAAATCAATATGGTGACATTATGCTGGATGATCCAGCAGTCTTATGCTTATGCTCTGTTATTTCATGTGTGAGAGCTCTTAGAATCATTCTACACAAGCTTGCATAGTCGCATAAAGAAAATCATTGAATCGTATTTTACGTTTGTCTTTATGATAGAAATGTGATTGGATAATTTTCTTTATGCATATGATTATGCAAGTTTGTGTGGAATGGACCTTATGCAAGAGTCTATGCCATAACGTGGAACGAGAGCAGACCTAGCAACGAAAATGAATTGAAATAAATTGAAATGGATTCAGATTTTTAGAAATATTGATTCATGAATGTTAAAATGAATGCTTTTCAATTCTAAATGCATTTTTATTCATTTATAGGAATTGCATGGAACATATCTCTATGCCTTTCAATTTAAAAATAATATTAGCTTTTTCATACAAACACAATACTGTTCAATTCAAAATTTTGAATAGGAAATGTAGTTTTTCAATTCAATTGTATCTAATTGAATCCAATGGAATCCAATTAAATCCAAAAAAATGTATTCGCTATTTAAAATACGTATTCAGATAGAAAAAATTTTAATCTATTCTCATTTGCTGGGGGACCAATGGCTATGTTTAGCAGAGAAAGCAGCTTTGCAACTGTTGTAAAATTCTCTATGATTGATTTATACATTTAAATCCAATGAGGAACTAAGAGCAAGACCAATTATATTATAATATAAAGAAATTTACAACAATTGCAAAGCTGCTTTTTCTGCTGAATGCAGCTATTCACAAGCACCAACTGCAACTGTTCATAGTAGGCACACTGAGCGTTCACTGCTTTTTGTTATATTCTTCTAATATCATCCAATATTAGCAGCGAATGGATCTGCTCCACAATAATTAAGTTTGCTAAAAGCGACAAATGCTAATTGCCATAATAAATTAAATGTCTGGATATAAACCATTCTTCCGAAAAACGTACAGTTATCTTTACGAAAAAAAAACAATCTAAGACCAGTATTCATAGTCGGCTCTTATATTTGAGGCCGTCTTAAGTACAATCTTATGTCACGAACCAATCAGAGGGCCACATTAGCATAATGTCTTGAGACATTACTTATGACGATCTTGAAATAAGAATCGATTATATCGGTCATAAACTAATCAGAGATTCATCGGTTCATATAGTCGGTTCTTATTTTAAGACAGTAATGTCTTAAGATGTTAAGGGGATATTAAACCGATTGCTGATTTTGATCGAGGTTGATAGTGCAGACTTTTTTTATTCCAAATTCGAATAATGACATCTTTGAGTCATTTCTTATATTATATTATATATCGTTCTGTCTCATTCAAACATATACATCTGTCCTTATTTAATATACCAGTACCATCTATCGCAAGATTACTCAACTACTACTACACGGAATTTCGGCTCTGTGACATTCTAGTGTCTTCACAAAGCATCCGTATACATGTATTTTTGAAAATATTTTTCTTTTAAATTTTCAATCTTAATTCTACAAACTCAGTATCGTTCGTTCCATATGTGATATATAATGTAACCTCAGCTGCACGCTTATTTTCAAGATATAGATTATAAAACTTTTATATCAAGCAAAAATCTATCTGTGATAATAGCCATACGAGCCAAAAGTAAATGAATTTTTTAAATAAGTGAATTTTTTTAAGTAACTTTTTAAGTAACTTTTTAAGTAAGTGAATTTTTTTAAGTAACTTTTTTTCGATTTTCTCATAAAATCTAGTGCAGCTGAGATCCTGTTTGTGTGTACTTTAATTCTGTAATAATTTTGCAATCCGTCAATCCAATTCGGAGATTTTTCATCGAATGAAAATGATGATAAAGTAAGACGACTTTAGCCTTAAGTCCGGATCTACGTAGGATAGGTGTTTTTTAAACCTTAAACTGGAAACTGATCAATTACAGTCGAATATGAAGAGAATAATCGACTATGCTTCGTCCATTTTTTATGGCTTAAAATAATGCTAAAGTCAACCTACTTTACCATCATTTCCATTCGGTGAAAAATCTCCGAATTGGATATAACAAATGTGGATATGACAAATATGGATGTGGCAAATGTGACTTTATTTCTGAAATTTAATTTTAAATTGTCCGCAAAAGTACTTGGCAATAATACATGTAGGCAATAATTTATGCATTCAGTTCAATTCAATTTAGATGCCAAGTAGGCATTCAATTCAATTTAGATTTATATTTTATATTGATAAGGATCCAAATTGAAGGGTCGAAACGTTTATTTGATTCATTTTGTTACACGAGAATACACGAGAATAAAGAGTTTTCTATACATCAACTGATATAGGCTGTGATGGGCTTTTTTATATTTTTCACTGTTTGATTCTTTCGAGTCTCATTTTATATATTTATTTATACAAATGTGTTTATACATCTTATAATAAAAGATTAACATCAAAAATAGTTATACAAAAATACAATCTCAAGGTTTAAATAAATCAACTAATATGGAGTTATTATCCGACGTGTATTATCTCATATTCTAGTCGTTATCCTCTTCCTAATGCCTTTTTGTATATTCCCTCCTTTCACGCTTTCCCTACCTAGCATCTTGTTCTCTCTTGCTTGAAATGTTCATACCAAAATAAATTTCTCTTTCTTAAAGAGCTAAATTCTTGTAGGCAAGATAACCCAACACGCCATTATTCAAATTTTAAATGAAAATTTGCGATGGATTACTACCAATTTTCTAGATACCATTTATTTTTTATTATTTACTGTACAATTTTTATTTTTGCAATAGTTTCTCTAGAACTTAGAATTTTAATCTTTAATACAACTTTTATCACGCGACATATATTAGTAATTATACAATAAAATAACTTAAGAGACTCCAAAGAATAGATCAAGTAATCAAATGCCTAATGAGAACCGAATATTGAATGTACATGTGTGATAAATTTATTCCATAATTATCAAAGTACAAAGATAAACGTTTCAATCCTTCTCAATATCGCTAATTAAACTTAAATTAACTTAGATATCTTAAGTCATACAAACATATTAACCAAATTATGCGAACATGTGTGTATCTTGTGTTGTAGATGTGATAAGATTTTTGTTCTAGCACATTTTCATTATAATTGACGAATTAACTGTAACAAAATATTAAATATCGCATTAAATAAACATATGTAATAACTAATAGCTTTTAAAATATTGGATTTATGTGTCATACCGCATAGATTATTAAGATCCTTGAATTTGCCTTGTTGTTATTATAATTACTAGGTTAACTATGACAATTTAAACATCACATTAATTACATTATTAAACATCAAATTAAACAAACGTATATAATAAATAATTAAATGATAAATAATAATTAATGAAATATTAAACTTACATGATACAGACACAAAGTTGGATCGTTTATAAAAATGATCAATTCCATTGTTCGCTTACATATGACCAAACGCAAACGAGATTAAGCAATATATGGAGGGTAACTCTGGTAATATATGCCGCATCTAAGTATTATTAAGTATTATTTACTATATTTACAGTTACTATGTTTATGTAAACGAACTATAGCAATAAAAACTTTGTACTGCCTACTACTATGAAAAAAATATTAGAAATCCGAAAAATTAATTTTTCATATTTAAAATGAATTTTTGAAACCCTTGTATTTTTGTATATCCCATAGGGATATATGACTACTCATAGGGGGAGGGAGGGATGTACGATTCATGAAAAATTTGCAAATAATGCATATAAATAAGACGTACAATGATACAATAACTTATAAAATATGTTTATAAAACTTTATTAAGTACAGTAAATATATGTATATGAAGTAATAATATGTATATGAAATAATAATTACAATCTTTCTACATATATTACAAGTGTTATGATATGAGGTACATATTTCATATAATGCGTTTATTTCACTTAGCGCACTGAATTCAATCTGCGCACTTTGTATGATTTGAGCATAAATCCTGCTCACTAAAAATGCCAAATGTATATCCCAAATAGGTAGAATATATAGGACAACAAACTAAACAAAGAATACGAAAGCAAAGCACTTGTATTTTGCTACGCAACATACTTTACTATTCCATTACGCGTATGTATAACGAAATAACTACTGACAGGAGAATCTCTTGAGGTGTCAAATATGATTTAATGATTTTAATGAACTTTGTGAACTTGTAGCTTACATAAAGAGATGAATTTAGAAAATATCAGTTGCTGCTAAAAAAACGGTTTGAAAGAATGAAATCATGTGTTATGTGTACAGTGGTTTTCAGTTCTTTTTTCGTTATATCTCGAAAACTTTGAGATATAAAAAAATTTTATATAAAAGTTTTACAACAAAATTAACTGTATTCATTCGCGTTTTTAAAATAATTATTTACTAATTTTTTATCAAAATTTTCAAAAAAATTGTTAAATAATTATTCTAAAAAAATATCATTGACGCTTCACACATGAGGCCTGATTTCACCCTTCAAACTCTATGCTGGCAGCAATTTTCAGAACTTTTTAAAAAAATTATTATTTTTAAAAATATTTATGATAGATAGAGATAATTTTATTATAAAGCTACTTAAGCTTACTTACGTAAGTAAATGCCCAAGAAAATGATAAAATGCTATCATTTTATTAATATTAATATCGTTATTAATACTAACATGATTATCATATGACAAAATATTCGTAATTATTCGTTATATTTTTCAAAAAAATGCTGCATACAAAAATATTTGCAGCGACGCTTATTGTATTGTAAAAATGTATGTGATTTATCTAGGAGATGTACGTGATATATCATTTATGAAAAAGAATCTCGGTTAAAAATATTTTATCGATCAGACAGAAATACACAAAAAATCTTATCTATTGATTATCTATTGATTATCGATTTGTATTATATCGATATATATTGATCTTATGATGTAAGAAATTGTAAATAAGAAAGATTCATATTATTAAATCTTAGTGAGAAATATAGAAACACTTTCATCATCTGATATACTTATCGCTCTCTCATACTTATGACATAGTGCTTGATATAAATAATTAACGGGACAATATCGTCATTTTTATATCACATATGATGTACATACTTGATTAATATTATTAATTAACGGGACAGTAACGTCATTTTTATATCAAATATAATGTACATGAGATATAAGATACATGCCTGATATGTAAAAGTGATATTACTTCAAAAGTGATATCATTTGATATTACTATATAAATCAAAGATCTTGCAATAAATATAATTAGCAAGAATAATGAATAATTCAAATGCAAAGTTAAATCGTTAAACGTGCTAATGCAATAGTGCTAATCGTTAAAATGGTACAAGTGAATCCTGCAAATATTCTCAATATGTCAATTATTTTTTTCAAATTTCAAAAATTCCGGAAACACCTGTAAACGATAAAGAAATTGAATTGCGCGATGTGATAAAAGATATTATACACTCTTCAATGAATGAAATGTCATGTAATATTCATACTGATACTATGTTAGAATTTGGAAATTATTGGGAATTAAACTCAAACTTACTTGATGCAGATTTTGTCTCAGATAACGAAATAGAAATACTCGAAGAAGATGAAGACTAGAGAGATAATCAAGCAAAGATAGTTATATTTTAAAAGAACGAGGAACTGTTAATGATGACTATAAAAAAAGAGCTGTTGAATTTTGGAAAAGTGCAAAAAAGGAATATTTTTTACCACCCAGGTAAAAAAAAAAACCTGTTTAAAAAGGTGAAATCTTTGTGACAACTATATCGATGGGAACATTACAAAAAGGAGGTACAGAGAAAAGATGTCATATATTTTCGAATATAAAATTTTAAAGAAGCTGATGATGAAAAAAGAATTATTCACGATGAATTTACGACGATGGGCCCTAGAAGTTAAGGCACAAATCGGTCTTTCTTTACTTAAACATAGAATTGTGTCAAGAAAAATAACAAAATTTGTCGTTTACAAAATAAGTCGTTCTGCACAAAGAGATAAAGAGCAATTACAAATTGTCAGGAATTCATAGCTATCGTAAAATCTAATATAAATCTTTTTAAATTAGAAAATATATATAATGCAGACGAAAATGGATTCAATTTGGAATTACATTCAGACAGAACACTGACCATGCAAGGTGTTAAAACAGTTGAAAGTATAATTCAATCATTATCAACTACGCATAGTTACACGATTGTGCATAATTTCTGCAAGCGGATTGAACAATTGAAATCGCCTCTCTATTTGGTACTGAAAGAAGCGAATAGAAAGTTTTGGACCCTGCGTAGAAGAAAGACCTGCAAATTTTTATATTGCAGCATCAAAGTCAAGCAAATTAATTACACAACACTTTCAATCTTAGTTATTACAAATGTATTTGTATCCGCTATTGGAAGTTTTAGTGTGCTGTTATTAGACTCTTGGAGCGGACATTATCCTGCAAGCCTGCAAGAATTTATGCCAAAAAAAAAGATAAAGATATACGAATGTTAACTATATGAAAGAAAACAATGAGAACGATTCAATCTCTTGTTTATAAAAAAACTTTGTAAAAATGTTTAGTGATCGCGTTATGTTATTAAATTATGATATTAATTTACATTTGAGAAATAATATCATCAAATTATAATCTTTAATGTATATACATCTTCTCTGCGATTTCATAATCTTTTTAAATATGCCTGGTAAGAGTGGATACTCGAAGAACGGCTGCTACAATTCCAGTAGTTTTTGTTTCAATGGATAGGATTTAAGAAATACCTCACTGCTTCATATGTGGTGTATCTGCTATAATACGATATTTCTGGTGCAAGAAATATTTTTGTATGCAGTATTTTTTTGAAGAATATCATAATTGCGAACACTTTGTCATATAATAAATCATGTTAGTATTAAGAACGAGATTACAAATAGTTTTACAAATAATTTTAAAATTTATAATAAATACATTCATTACTCTTTAACAAAAAATGTGTTTATACATTACAGGAAATATATGGTACCGTAACTCATTAATGTTAGATGTCAAAGCAATAGTAACCTGTTTCTTGAGTTAAATAACATTTTATTATCTTTTTACTTCCATGTGTATCAAAATTTTAATCATTTCTGTAGTTAATTTTAACAAGCAACGTTCATATTAACGTATGTAAGTAAATAAATTAGAGTCAAATTAAAATATCTTTTTGAGTTTAAAAATTATTTAACTGCATTATGAAATTAATGATATATTAAGGAAAATGAGAAGGATGTAATTTTACAATATTTTGATAAGCATTTTTTAAATATTATTCGCGCGAATATATTTTTATGTAATAATAATAATAATATTTCTTTTTAAACACATTTTTTAAATGTTCCAAAGTAGTCAAGGGAAGAATGACGACATTTGGAATGCATAAAAAAATTAGAATGGAATAGACCTACTGGGGAAGCCAATATAAAAAAAGCGCACCATGCTATCTACCTCATAATAAGTGGTGTTGAAATGACAGCATTTATCATTTTCTTGGAATAGACATTTACTTACAAGTAGTTTTATAATAAAATTACCTCTATCTATCATAAATATTTTTAAAAATAATAATTTTTTTAAAAAGTTTTGAAAATTGCTGCCAACATAGAGTTTGAAAGGTGAAATCAGGCTTCATGTGTGAAGTGATTTTCAACTTTCTCCACTATATCTCGAAAACTATTCAATGTATAAAAAAATGTTTTATACAAAAGTTTTAGAATAAAATTACCTCTATTTATTCATATCAATGATATTTTTTTAGAATAATTATTTAACAATTTTTTTTCGAAAATTTTGATAAAAATTGATAAATAATTATTCTATAAACGCGAATGAATACAGCTAATTTTGTTGTAAAATTTTTGTATAAAACATTATTTTATATCTTGAATAGTTTTCGAGAAAAAATTAAAAATCGCTGTACACATAAGAGATGATTTCATTCCTTCAAACTGTTTTCAACAGCAACTAATATTTTCTAAATTCATCTCTTTATGTAAGCTACTTTCATAAAGTTTCATCAAAATCATAATTTGACACCTCGAGAGGTTCCCTTGTTAGTTATGAGTACATATGCGAACTAGGCATAGTAATCACACATGTTCAGGCATATTAAATATATCATTTATTTTTTCTTTGACTAGTTTTATGATTTTTTGAAATATATCTGTTTCTTTGCTTAAACCAAAAGTTCCATGAAAAATAATAAACTCTTTTTTAACTCTTTTATAATACACGCTACATTAATAAAGTCTTCACATGGATAAATTAGATAACTATTTGAAAAATATTGAATCCAATCAAATTATCATTTGCCATTTTTAATCTTGTTCCATCATTTAGAAATGGATATTTTATCCTACCTTTATGATACTGGCAATCCTACATAATCGGCAGTATACTTCAAATCTTCATCCTCAATAATTTCTTGCATACTTTCTTCATATTTAGAAATATCTATTAAATAATATAATCGAAAAATGACATTAATGTTTCAGAAAAAAAGTAAAAATGTCTTTCCAAGCAGAACATAATAAGTTACAATAACATCAAAATAACATTAAGGTAAGTCGAAAATGATTAAAAAATGACATAATAATCATTTTAGAGCTATTTTGACATCATTTTGATCATAATGACTTTTTTTCTGCTTGGACTAAAAAAACGTTGTAATATATCTACTGACAAGTAATTACATTTTATTATAATATATATTTTTGATACAAATTTAATTTGTATTTTAATTTAATTTGTAATTTGCGCGGCAAATGTTCTGTGCACGAGTCATTATAATATGCTTACAATAACATAATAAACTTACTTATTGAAGGTTATTACTTATATATTTATTACTTATATATTAAAGTCTAAAAAAAATCTGTATATTAATATCTCTTTATTTACTTACTATTACAAATTGAATATAAAAGTTATTTAAAAAATTATTTAAAAATTATGAAAAGGTAACAAAAATACTCAAAGAAAAATTTAATGTATGAAATGAATGCTTTAATTGTGTAAAAATATTATATTTATATTATATTTATATTATATTATATACTATAATATAAATATAGTATATACTATATTTATATTATAGTCATAATAACTGTAAAATGTTTCTAGACGTATTAATACATAATTATTTAATTTAATTAGAAACAATTAAATATTTTTAATTAATAAGTACCAGTAATCATACATTATTTGCTTCAGCCATACATACCTGTATCGTTCCCAAACTAATTCATATTGTTGTTTATAAATTCATCTTGAAATTCATTAGCAAATCTGTTGAACTCTTCATCAGCCATTGGATTGATATAATTTTCTTTGTTTGAATCAAAAGCTGCTGCTATCAACGGATCGTCAGAATTATTGAAATCAATTAAATTATTTTCGCTTCCATCAATTTCTGTATTTACAGCATTAGAAAGCACATCAAATGCATATTTTATTTATAATTTATACCAACGTAATCCATACTTAAGATTAAATGCAGAGGGTTGATTATTTGCTGCTTCCATTGCCATCAAATAAGAAAACAAGTTTTCTAAACAGTCTTGAGTAAGTCTATTTGTCAAAACGTACATGTCACATGGAGCAATTAGTATATTTTTCTTGAAGATAAAGTACTTGCTAAAGAGAGACATTATTTAAAATTATATCTTTTTGAAAAAGTAACAAGTTCTTGTGACCTTTGACTCTCTCTATATAAAATTCGTTATTTGATTTATTGCGCTGTCTCCTAAATTGAGTTCATAAGGTTTCTTTTTAGGATTCCGTGAATACACGTATATCAATCGTTGACAAATTAAAAAATCTCAGCACTCCCAAGTTTTTTCATCGTAAAAAAAATCTTTCTCTCCACTATCTAATAGCTTTAGCTGTTGTTTGGGAAAACAGTTTCGCAGCCATTGACTTTTTGTCTTGCCTGACCAGCAACCATCAAATCAGCTTTAATTATTTTGAACATAACTTTTAAATCTCTGTTATTTATTTGATAACATTTTTTTCATGCATGTCTTACTGCATGCTTATCTCTTATTAAAAATCTCCTATCTAAGTAATAATTCCTAATAAGTTTCAATAAATGAGATCCGCAAAAACAAATATACTTTTAAATACTTTTAAATCATTATCACTTGGATGTGTAAAAAAAGATTTTTGTCCTTCGTCTATTCCCACATTTATTTCTTTCCAAATTTTACTGTTACCTAAATCCGTAACTATTAATATAATTTGCATCGTATACATTTTTAACAATTTCAGTAATGATAGACGAAGTAAGAGGCTGAGCTAATCATAATAAACTATTTGTTTTCATTTGCTAAATAAACCACGAGCAAAGCTAATCTGACATGTTTTATGAGAACCTATTGCTTGTTCAGCTTTTCTGCCAATTTCGACTTTGTGAGATATATATACTTCATTAAAACACAGTATAATTAGTTTTTGAAAGTTTGAGAATAAATTTGATTTGTGTTTCACAAGAGCCAAAATCTCTGTTACAATACAAGGATTACAATTATTACAATTACAAGGATGATGTCAATATAATCTTATACATAGTTTACAAATTGAAAAGTCCTTATTATGCATATAGAAATATTTTTTTATTTATCTATTGAAGTGATTCGGTACGCCGGTAAAAGAGCACATCAATGTCTCGCGCCATGTGTTAGCACCGAGACATTATCGTGTTTCCAGATTCTTCCTACTATCGAATCTTCATTCTTCCTACACGCGTACATTTAATTTTTAAATCAACAAGTGCATTACAGGATAGTAACAGCAAATGATTACAACTTATTTAGAGCCACTATAAATTGCTAATTCATTTGGATTGTATTATTGTATATATCAGAAGCATATTCAAAACTTTATTCGTAACCAGCTATTAAGGTTTAAGGTTGCCAACTATTAAACAATATTCTGCTGGAGCTCGAAAATGCATTTGACTGTCCTGCTGAAGATCAGTTGTTTATCTACATGGCCTCAATAAAAAAAAGATCAAAAGATGAGATTTTTCATCCTTCTGTCGGAAATTTCATTCCACAATTAGAAGCGTGTAACGCGTAAAATGTGAATCAATCAATATAAACAATTTCAGACTTTGTACGTTTGAAATAAGTAACTATAATAGCAATAGAAAGAAAGAACAATACTATACTTGTAGAAATGAGCTAGGAGCTTTACTATAAGGGAACGGAGTTTACGAAAATTTCATTTATACTACGAGTGAAATTGTCGCTTCGGCATCCGAACAAAACCGAAAATCAACCGAATATAATATATATGATGAATAACATTGTGTTCTTGTAACTTTATAAAGAAATTATTTGTACAAAATTAAAATAACTATTAGGTGTACAAAAAAGTTCTGAGCTTTAGATTTGATACAACCGAAATAACAATTTAAATTTTATATATCTTCCCGCCTTTTTGTGGTTTTAAAGCGTTAACATTTGGCCTTCTAAA
>Ga0157364_1002072_pt1 | contig 18144 bp, 11 predicted proteins | sample AttsexASBM2_FD_111476 | JGI IMG/M metagenome (GOLD analysis project Ga0157364, IMG submission 111476) | Fungus gardens microbial communities from leaf cutter ant in Ribeirão Preto, State of São Paulo, Brazil - Atta sexdens ASBM2 | ecosystem: Host-associated > Fungi > Mycelium > Unclassified ...
ATGTTTCTATGGGGTTATGTTGACAGGTGCCCAAGTTTATTGTATGACGTCTATGATCTATTTATTTCGACCACCACTTACCGCTAAAGCCATCTATAGGAAAACGGCGGAAGCAAAGTTGTATACCTAATATATTAGTTTATCATTTTCTGTGTAAATAGTACCATCGGAAATTCTTTTGAAAATTAATTCGTACAAACCAGATGTATCTTTGTACTTTATTCCATCTACAATCACAAAGTTAATAGTGTCTACATCGAAATATTTGTCAACGAACATCGTGCCGTACTCGCTGAAGTACGCTATAAACATGATCGATCGCCTTTTCTCTGTCATCATCGAGAAGCATGTTTACATATTTTTGTCCAAGTGCTCCCAATTGATTATATAACTCCTCACGAACTTGCCGCATTTGCAATGATTGTTTAACTAACGTTTCAAGCGGGTTCATTGAGCGTTTCATAAACGTCTTCGATTGAGGAAACGTATGAACGTTCGATAATTCGTGTAGTTCAGTCACTCATAATTGGAATTCGATGTAATGTTCGATTCTTTTGTGCATTGCTTTTTAGATGATAATGTTAATTGAAGCCATGAATTATCCATCCAGAGGTCATCATTATCATTATCATCTTCATCATCATGAATATCTTTATTGTCTTGAGGTTTTCTTTTCTTAATATTTTTATCCTTTACAACATTGATTTCTTTCTTAATTGGTTGAGATTCATCATTAACGATGTTCTCGACAATCTTTTTTAGAGGTTTGACGAGATAGATTTAAAGTGTTTCTCCAATGCTATATCTTTCTCTATTTTGTTAAAAGCGCGGTATTTTATATCGAATCAATTTACTCGTTTTGAGTTGTTTGGGCGGCTATGAACGCCAAAACGAAAATTGATATGAGCATGAAAACGAAGAAGAAAAAGCTGACGAAAAAACGAATATTACCGATAGCAAAATGCGATATCTTATTCACTGCTATTGGGAGTCTTCGGTTGGTCAGCGGCGCGGCAGGAGTCGCAAAAACTATAAATGATAATAAAGTTGCGCAACGTCAATTGGAAGAACTGAAACGTCATAACCACGTCATGGAAGATCATGGAGTTTACCTCGCTCCATACAAGCGTAGACGAGGGTTCACAACGGAAAAAATAAAAAAAATTAAAAAAAACGCTAAACAGTTGTCAAAATTGCCGAAGGGTGTAATTGCGTACAATTGCAACAATTGACAAAACATATGCGTATTCATTATTTTAGAGGTATTTTTTATGTGTACTACCTTACCAACAGAGGGAGTGTACCGAAATAAGAGCAGTGAATTTGAATAATGTTGATGGATTAGGTATTCATTGAGAGGCGTACGCGAAGCGGGAAGATCGTACTATTTTTTAATAATTTCGGCAACCTTCGACCGCCGAAGGAATTGATGCGATATTCGGACGTAACGCAAATCGAGTATAATCGCACACCTTATCAACGATCAAAGCAACTGTGGATAATTGTATCTACAGTTTTTACAGACGGTTGACGATCAATTTAAGAATTGATATTACACTCTTTTAACTCAATATTCATTCAAACATGTTACTGACATTTACGCTCACCAGTAAGAGTAGCGTTCTCACTGCTACTTTCCGGTCGTAGATGGCGATTACGAGCTCGATCTGACGAACTTTGAAATCTATCATACGATATTTTATGTAAATTCATCGAATGAAGTTTTACTTTAACGAAGAAATTGTTATTTCCGAAGGATCATATATGTGACATAAACAAGAATCTAAAACCTGCAATTCTACAATTTCCTAATGATGTTGCGAGTAAGAAAACGCTTCGCAAAGAAGATGAAAAGTGTCCATTGACTATTCATGCCAATAACAATACAATGAAGAGTGAGATCAAATGCGTTTATCGAGTAAATTTCACCAAACCACAATATTGGACCATTGTTGAAATTGTCATCGAATCGCGTGCTGGAGCCGCAACAGTGGCATGAATCAAATGTATCGATAAATATTCTCAACGTAAATATTATTCATATTGAATGCAATGTGACCGCAGGCACATACAACAATAAGTCCATGCACACAGTACATGAATTTTCGCTGAGCGTGTCACCAGGATATAAGATATCGGAAAGATCGACATAGATCATTTACTTACAACTAGCGGTCGCAACGCCAGAAAAAAATATATCAAGTTTAAAAAATAAAATATGAGATTTTTTAAAAATGTATTTTAATTTCTTTCCCCTGTTCCTATAATTAAGAATCTATCAATAATGAATCTATCAATAATTGTTCAGTGGTATGTATATAGTTTAATAAGTGTTCGATAGTTACTCAATAACAGAATCTTTCAATAATGACTCGATAATTAGGAACGCTTGGTCATGTATTACTAAACATTATCAGTTGCTAAATTAAAATTATTTCCGAATCATACAATATTATTAAAAAATCGTAAAAAAAACAAATATCTATTTAATAAAATTGTGTGAAAGAAGAAAAGAAAGAGAGCGCAATGGGAGGAAGAGAGAGTGCAAATAATAAGTATAAGACTGCAACAGGTGGAAGAGAGAGAACTATCCTACAATGGATAAGAAAGAGAGGACAATAGTTTAAAGAAAGAAGGCAACGGGTGAAATAGAAAAGAAACAAATCTCCTCTTCTCCTTTCTCCTCCCACGGATCCCGACGACGCTTTCCCCTTCTTCGAACCCTAGTATCTGTGATTTCGTCCTCTCCATCCGCGCGACGCTAGAGCCATTTGCTGATCACTGTATCCGTGAGTTAGAATCCTCTCTATTATCCTACTCATTAAAAATTTTGTTTAAAGAAATTGTTCGATTTATTCTGATTTTGATCACGCACCCTGTATATACTGACGTTCTTAAATTTATACTTATTATTCATTATTCTCGTAAAATCCTTTCATTATCCTTTGCGTTCCGAGTTACATATGAAGCGCATAAAGTACCATTTTATTCTTTTTTATTCTTCAGTGATCATCAAGAATAAAATGATACATCTTTGTGCGTAATTCGGAACGCAATCCTTAATGCATTGATGCTACCATGATTTACTTCTTTTTAATCGTTTGAATTTACCGCGTAATGATGATGTAGTCGGCTGCAATTCTCATTGCTTGTCTGGCATTACCATGCGCAAGAGCATACTCTTGTATTTATATAATGATTTCTTTTTTTCTAATATGCATATCAGACAGACCCGCATAGTGTAGTGTAGTGTAATGCTATCGCCCTTTTCACGAATTTTCTAATATTCTAATATTTTCTTTGTGAATCGTATAGCTTGCCTTACTTAAATTAAATTTGAGGTACCATGGCCTCGCTTTTCGGAGGGAAAGACGGAAACGATGGCGGTGCATTTGGTATGTCTTTTGCGTTTACCCCCTCAATTCTTAATGTAGAATCTCCCTCTTCCCACGAAACGGCAGATGCTTCCTCTCCTGGTTCTCCTGCATCCACTCATTCTGAACAAACGTCCCAGGGTCTCTAGAAAGAAGTAGGAATTGTAATGCCGCCTTTCTTGTGTAACAAAATAGTTTCGATTGTGTCGGATAGTAGAGCAGGTGAATTTTCTTCTGAAAGCATAAATTGTTTATCTATCTAAAGCAATTCGGACGAAACACCCATGGACATCAGTTTCAAATCAGGAAGCATCCCTTGTAGGAAACCTTGGAAGAAAGTTCCAACCAAACGGGGCAAATATCTCCCACCAAGAAATGTGCAAGCACGCCTCTTTTTGACGCGCCTACAGTGCCGCAGGCTCAGACAAACCATACCAAGAACAGCGGCCCGCCACAAGTCAATCAAAATTCAGGTGACAAAATTCCATTCGATACGCGAGACATGGGCTCTTTTGTGATATATGTATATCCCAATAACAAGATAGCACCATGCTTATTAGCAGAATTATTGTTAAAGCCGAAATTCCAGACATTCTAGAAATAAAAAAGATTAATAGAGGAAAGATTTTAGTCATAATCAAAACAACCTCCGTGGCAAATAGATTAGTTGAAAGAACATGATTTTTCCTAAACATAATCTCCATGCCTTTATTCCAGCTTTTAAGATTCTCAGAACTAGCGTTATAAAAGTATCACAGCAAATTGACTTAGAGACACTTAAAGAGTGCATTGAATCATCGAAAGCTAAAGTTCTCGACGTTCAGAGACTCAACCGCAGAAGCGTAAGGGATGGCAAAGTGAAATACATTCCATCCAGGACAATACGTATAAGGTTTGTAAGACAATTGCTGCCGCAAGAAATCTTCATATACAAGGTTAAACATGAGATTCGTCCCTTACATCATGGTCCTATTGCGCATCCCATAAGTTGTCTCACTGAACTATATATACACTGGATGGGCATCAAGAAAAATTCGTGGCCACAATTGATCAGCCGTCATTTTAATTGACGATATTTGACGATATTTGAGCGAATCAGAAGCGTGCGCGCGTGCGCAACTATCAATGTGGGAGGGTCCCGTTAGCGCACAGTGTCATAACGTACATCCCGATAGCACACACGAAATTTAATAGAATTCTCGATAGCGCACATCTCGATAGCACACATCCCGATAGCGCACAAAGCAAAAAGCGCTTTTTCCCGATAACACACATCATAAAATGCTTCATTTCCCATTAACACACATAGCGTATGTTCCCGATAGCGTACATCCCATTAACACACGTCCCAATAGTGCACATCTCGATAGTGTACATTCTGATAACACACATCATAAAATGGCTCTCTTCCCAATAGCATACGTCCCGACACATTCTGATAGCGCACATCTCGATAACACACATCGGAAAAAAGGCGCACATTTCCCTATGTCTTCCCATGTACATATGCTCTAAGATTTTGACCTACGAACTTTTATATATTACACTAAATAGCTAACTTCCCACATTTCTTTACGTAGAAGTGCTGCCTGCTAAGTTATATCGAAATTCGATTGAACGCACTCAGTGTGCTCATTAAAACCGTTATATACAAAATGTTTTGCAGAGAAAACTAATCAATTAGCGTTTAGTGATTCTTTAATACGATTGGTTTCTATACTTAGATTTAACATAGAAGTTAAGACAAGAACCAATCATATTAAAGAATCACTAAGCGCTTATTAATTTTCTTTTCTGAACGCAACTAAAATAACGTAAAGATATATTCATATATAAACATAAAAATCGATTAAATCCTGAAACATTCCTGAAATACATTTTATTTTACTTATTAGGTAAAATATGTATTTTATAATTTGAAATGTTTACATTTCACTTTTTTACTCTAGTATACTAAAGTATACTTTTATAATTAAATCAATGTACAACGGTTTTAATATGCACTAATGCTTCCAATCAAATTCGCCATTAGATGCACAGAAAAGTCACATGACCGCATGTAAAGAAAAGAGATGTCAACAGGTCATGTGACCAGCTTCATCATTATTGGTCGCGTTCAGCAGAATGAACTGTTTTGGAGCGGATCCGTTAGCACTCGCTACTCGTATTATTGGATGATTTAGAAGAAAAACATCAACAGCAGCATTCATAGATTCACTTCGCAACAGTGGAATTTTCTTGAAGGAACGTTTAAGGAACCGTTCTTAGGAACTGGCTGATATTTATGAATGTGTGCTATTGTACCATGCACTAACGGGACCCTCTTAAACGATTTTAATCTATCAGAAATCAGACACATCGGAATACTAAGTTTCTGATAGCTTTAAATTGTTTATTCTTTACTTTTAATTCCTTATTCCTTCTATTATCCGTAAGACATTAGTAGAGGAACTCTAATCGCATCCAATCATATGTACAGATAGAATCAATGATCGCGTTCAGAAGATTTCACTGTTGCAAAATGGATCTATGAATGCTCGCTGCTATTGTTTTCTTCTAGAAACAATGCGCTAACCGGACTCACCTATTTTATTTTAATTTAGTCAATTAGCGATGTGGGCTATCAGAACTCTCCCAATCGTTTATTCATTATTCCTAATTCCTTATTCCTTCTATTGTGTGCTAAGAGTTAAACCATCGATGATTTTTTATTTGTTCCATCATATTCAGGGAACAAAAGCGAAAGTAAGACAGAGAAAATGGCTTGTTGCTTTCTTACTTTGGCTGTGTTCCAAAATTCTGCCAGAAAATGAATAATATGTAACGTAAACTGTAGATTTTCAGCGTTGGCAGTGAATTTTGGAATACACCTCTCATACTCATGTTCCCTATTAATCTCGGACGCGCATGAGTGCGAGACAGATGTCCTAAGAATATATCCATACAAATTTGCATAGCCGCATAAATGTATGCATAAGGAAATTATCCAATCATAATTTACGTCTTTATAAAAGAAATGCGATTGGATAATTTTTTTATGTATATTTTGTGGCTATGCAAGTTGTGTGGATATATCCTAAAATAAAATCTCATGGAATCAGCATACGGCGTGAAGAAACTAGGTCAATCACAGGTTTTACGTCCGTTTTCGTTACACAAACATCATAGTTCGATGGAGCTTATTTACCACGGTATATTGGATACTACGGATCAACAAAAAGTCAATCACAAGATCTCTTGAATATCCATTTTGAGAATAAGCTTTTGAGAATAAGCTTAAAGCAGCATGTAATTAGCTTATCATTACGCCGGCATAAATACGTCTCATGGGACACTCGATGAAATTTTAAGCGTAACGTTTTAACACATACATCACATGAAGTGAAAACAAATATGCATAATCTTAATTAAAATGTTAGATTCTGAAATAATCCATTTAATAAAATATTTAAGAATTTATACTCGGAAAATACTTTGTACTGTGTAAAGAAATTGTTCGAAAATTAGTTCAAATGTATATAATATAATATATGAATTATTGAGAACTAAAGAGAATAAAAGAGATTCTGCAATTAGACGCAATGCTCGAAAATTTTGGATAGATCAATTTTTACTATTGAAAGACGAGTAGCACAAGGGTCTAGCAATAATCTGATGCAAGAAATGATTTTTGAAGACAGAGAAAAATTTTTCAATTATTTTCGAATAATTATAACACTAGAAACATTTGAAAAACTATTGCACATTGTTTCACGTATACAAAAACAATTTCTTATTCGTGAGCCAATTTCTACTCTCTTTCGCCTTCAATCAACTTGCGATATTTAATTTCAGGAGATAATATGATATCCATAATTAATTCTTCACAATATTTTTCTATTAGATTAAAAACTAAACCGTTTTCTAAACTCTATATACGTATATATGCAAGTGTATGTGTAACATAATGCTGGAATGCTAAAAAAAATCAGCGTGAATTCATTGGGATAACAAAAACGAGCGTAAAGCTGTGATTAGTTCCTTTATGCCGTACGCTGATTCCATGGGACTTTACGTTTACTAGAGGAACTCTAGATGTATAGACTGGCGTGGATCTTATTTTGAGCATGTGTATACCATGCCATACCCAAGATATCTGATTGACGGCTAAAACCTCTTGAATGTTGACCTTGATCTGACCTTGACAACGCCATCCTAGGTCAAATAATTACTATCGTTGAATGCGTCTTTTTAAGCCAAACAACTTTTGTAATGTCACGTCAGATTTCAATTTCTGGGAACACGGGCCGTTAGGATCCATTGATCTTTCAATTCGTGCTGATGGTTTAACGCAGCGAGAGTACGGCGGAGCCTCATGGAGTCGGGATATCACTGGACGCTCCTCAAGAAGGGTAAACTGCGCCCTCAGAGGGAACCGCAAGGTAATAAATGGGAAAGACAGCATCCCTTTTTCTTTGTAGGAGGGGGGCGGCTATCGAGATCGGATGTCAAGGTGGAGCGATAGGGGAACTCTAGCCCTTGCATCTCCATTCGGACAATCGCCAGTGCTCGGTTTCGAGCACTCCGATGACTGAGGAAGGGAGCGTCCCGAGCACTAATAAGTGCTTAAGGACGACGGAGAATGAAAGAGAATAAGGGAACGGCAGGTAGCACGCTATAACAGTGCGCTATCGCAGGTCATAAGTCGTCGCTCGATGGTCCAGAAGGGTGCATCAGGAACGCGAACCGCAGAAACGCGTTTTGCGTTAGGCTTGGCACTCTCACATTGACACTTAAGGGACGTCACAGATAAGACACGTAATGCTTCGAGCACGGCGAGATGTAAAAAGAAAAATGAAAAGAAAAAGAAAATTAATTGAATTAAAGATTATGCGTTTCGCGGGTTTCTTCTGTATCCAGATCCATTCTTGGAATGCCAACGTTTCGTGAACCTTGCAGTTCACTTCATCAGGGCGAGGAGCAGCCTGATACTGAACTGTTCCTCCGGGTCGGAGGAACCCTTTTATATATTACGCTACTTGTGGAGTGATGAAGGGGAAGAAGAGAATTGTGGGTGGAGGGTGGGGGAAGGATGGGGGAAATCGGTCAGTCCTCATTAACTGGGAGGATAGTTTTCCATATTTTATTTATGTTGTAACCATTGTCTCTATTTAGATTGTTAGGGTGTTTTTGTATCTCTATACAAAATGGCTTCTGTATACTTTCTTGGAAAATATGATGTAATGTTGTCTATTGTGGTTGTTTTGTCAAATAGTATTTGATGTCCAGTTTCGATGTTGTGTTCTGATAGTGCTGATTGCGTGACATGTTTTAACCTGACATCACGTTGGTATTCTTTTATTCGTAGGTTGACCATTCTCCCAGTTTTTCCAATGTATACTTGTCCGCAGGAACAAGATATTTTGTACACTCCTGCCGAGCTGAGTAGAGAGTAGAGAGTAGATCTTTAGGATTTTTTAAGATTTGTCCTTTTTGAATGTTTAAAGATAGTTCGGATATTGTGTTTGTTTAATATCCTGCCAATCCGATCTTCTTCTCCCCCTCCACCACTCCACAAGTAGCGTAATATATAAAAGGGGCGACTCGGACAGCTAAGTAACAGGTTGCTCCTCGCCCTGATGAAGTGCAAGGTTTACGAAATATTGGCATTCCAAGAATGGATCTGGACACAGAAGAAACCCGCGAAACGCATAACCTTTATATAGAAAGGAAGTCTTAAAAATAATTAATTGAATTATTATATTGGCACAACCTTAATATACTGTTGAACTCGTGAACTGTGTACAGAGACAGAAAGAATTAAAACTGATTACAATTGAATACTTAACATTTACTCTAACTTTATAGTTTAATGATCGCGATAAACGAGAAAGAAGACAATAGAAATATAATTGAAGTTTAATATAAAAAGCTCACAGCCTTACGCGGCGCGCGCGATGGTAATTTATAATGATCGATGCAGGCTACCTTGCGATTGCTTGCGAAAGATTTAACTCAGTGAAACTTTAACAAAGCGACTAAAACGAAGTGCGTTCATCCTGGATAAGGACCTCGTTATATTTAGAACTATGATGTCTCGTAGGCAAGGGGGCGAACCAATATTTCGGCTCCAGTGGAACATTATTCTAGAACATTCTATAAATTTTTAATTTGTGATTTTTCCTTAATTAATGTAGTTTTTAATCGTGCGAGGGCGTGAAAAGGGATTTTTGCGAAGCCCTTTTGATCTCGCGCGCTCGCATTCATTCGAACTGTCCATTTGATTACTGTTCCTGAATCTAGAATTTTTATGTATTGGATTTTCAGTATCGAATTAACTCTACTCAATCATCTAATGGTTTTTCCTTATGTTTGTTTAAGCATTTTTGGGAATGTTAGAATTAAAATCTTCGTTGAATAATTGGGGATCTTAGAGCTACCTCGGGGTCATTTACTTGCAACCATTAATTATGACTATTGAATTAATTAATAAAATTTTTGTCGTTAACATATGAGAGCGCGCTAGTAAAAGATTTCCTTATCTGGTCATTGCGACTATCAATTCATTTTTCCTGATTGTTACTGCAAGCTGTAATCTTAGTAGAGTGCATTAATTAAGGATTTCAATGAAATCGATCGCGCAGGTGCAGTACATTTTCAGTTCGAATTCGCTGTCACGCTGTGACTTGTCGTTTTCATTTGCGAGTTTGCGGGGTGACTCATAGATCGCGTTAGGATGTACCTGTTTCCGCGACGCGAGACCTGAGTTGTCATAGCAACGCCCAGCACGGGTCATTTATTTGTGCTGGACATTACATCCCCCTCCTTAAATGGAAGTAGGGAGAGTTTTTCAAAAACAAAGATGAGATCAGGGACCTCATCAAGTGGAGTGTGGTATGGTCTCTCTCTGTGCTTGACGGAGAAATTCTTGGCTTCTGACAGATAAATGTCTTTATTTCTCAAGTGCATGATTAGCGTGATTCTTGTCATGATAATCAGTCCAGCGGCCGTTCTACACCCTCGTCTGGATTTTCATTTAGTCTTTGCTGGCAGCAAAGGCTTAATGTGGCTGGCCGTAGGCGGGCAAGTTCATAGAAGAGGCAAAAGGAGGACGGTATGGCTCCGAATTTTTAGTGGGCACCCGACGCAAATTACGTGGTCATTGCAGCATCGCTCGCCTCGCGATAAGTTACGAGTTCTAGAGCAATGTTCACGCCTGTATTTTCTTTGAGATGTACGCAACTTAATCATCTATATAATTATAGATTTTGCGTGCTTAACATTACTGGTATATGTATTAATAAAACGCGGATGCATCGAAAAAAAAAGCAAGGTTGTCATATGTGTTGCGAAATGCATAGACGAAACGAAACAACGTCGATTTTGTTGATTCAAGGGTACCTTTTACTTTGGATTTTGACAGTTCCTCTATGTCACAATGTAGACTTGCTGCTATTGGGGAACAAAAATAGGAAAGAAAAAGGAAAAAAATAATGAGGAGGGAGGGGGGGGGGGAAGAAATAATAATAAAAGAAAAGAAGGAAAAGGAGACCATCTTGGACTTGTTTTCATCGATGCATTTCGGCTCGCTACTTTAAAATAATCGAGTTTCTTTAATAAAATAACGGTTTATGGTGGATTTATATACACTCACATTGGTTTTATTAAGCTATTGACATGTTGTTAACACTTATTACTAATATTTTTATTTCGGATTCCCATAGGGTGATTCTTAAAGGAAAAAAACGAAAAGGGTCTAGAATGGATATCTAGTCGTCTTGACTGTAGTATGCCCTTCTGAGCCTTGATATGTACTATTCGCATGCGATTTTCTCTTATTTTAATTTTTATGTTACCTCTATCGAGTACTTCGACTATTCGGTATGAACTTACGTATTCATTGTCGAATTTACGAGTTTTTCCTTCGTTCAACATAAATGCGTCTTCTATAATTTTAATATTTTCGGGATTAATATTTTTATCGTAATAAAATTTTAACTTTTGTTTCGCTTTTTCTTGACCTTGGCGCCCACATTTGAGATCTGTTTAAATAAAATTTGGAAAGCAGGAAAAATCTCATTTTTCTCGACCAAGTGTGCCCTCGAAGCAATCATACTGTGGGAAACGCTTGGACGGTGATCGCATAGTCGTGCCAAATCCATCGTCGTCACAAATCATCGTGCAATTTGGCAGTCAGACAAGGTTATCTCATCGAGACAAGCGTCGCACCAGCGGCAGCACACAGTTCAATAAAAGCAGCCGCAAGGCCTGCGTCTAAGCATCAGAGAGCAGTCCGGCTCATATTACGTCATATCCTGACGCAATGTCAATGTTTTGCGAGTGAAATCCTGTCGATGGCGGAAAATAAGGTCTAATCCAGACGATGTGCAACGGAATCCCTCAACGGCGCAACATCTGCGAGAGGAACGTTTCCGTCCAATAACGACTGGAAAGTCATCTAGCATCTAACGCCTCCCCTTCTAAAATTAATTGCATGCGTAACAAGGTAAGAAAGACCATTGTCTCCGTTGCCAACCAAGTTCCCTTCGGTGCGTCCGTTGCGTACACGCGTTCATATTTGCATTCAAGATGGTCGACCAATCAGAAGCGATGATACTTAAGCGACAGCACGCGACCATAAAAGCATCATGTACGCGTATCAGAACTTATGTAGAGTTAATCGCCGCCATTAGCGACTCCCCATCAATAGTGACTCATCTCGAAGAGCGGAAGGCGAAACTCGAACACTATTAGGCGGAATATAAGTGCAATCGCGTCTAGAATCATTAGATGAGTCCGAAGGTTACGATCGAGACGATTTCGAGGAAGCGTTCTATGCGTTATCCGCTAAGATCATTTCCCCTTCGCCGACATTGCGAACGTTCATCTTTTTTCATCCTCTTCAAGTGTTCGTGACTCAGATCGTAGTGCGCGTGTTCGATTACCTAAATTAAATTTACAATATTTTCCGGTAAATATGAATGGTTCCCGTTTTTCGTTACATTCAACTCGGTTATCCATTCCAACACCTCGCTCTCAAATACACAAAGATTTCAATATCTATGGGCGTCACTCATCGGTTATGCAAACGCTGTAATCAGTTCATTAGAATTGACGGACGCTAATTACAACGTCGCGTGGTCAATTCTCAGAGAGCGATATGACAACAAGCGCGTGATTGTTTAAACTCACGTCAAGGCTATAATGAATTTGCCGGCTATAGCAAAGGAAAATTCAATTGATTTCAGAAGAATCTCTAAATATTAGCGGCGCGAAATATTTGCACACCCTTCAGGCATTGAAGCGTCCCACGATGTATTGGGACGATCTTCTCGTCCTCATTCTAACTTCTAAGCTTGACTCACTCACGTTACGCAAGTGGGAAACTTTCTTAACAGGCAACAAGCTGCCGTCGCTTAAGCGATAAAATCTAACAGTTAGATTCGCGCAATATTTATTTGACTGATTTCATATATCGTCGGATATTGATCTTTTAAACGGAGCGGAGTTGTTTTGGAATCTGATATGTTGGTCAAGTCAAGTCTTCAGACAAGCACCCAACTCTCCAAAATACGACTGAACTGGATTTTGGCGGGTCGTTTGGACAGCATCACACCGACCGTCTCAAAGGTTCACTCGTTTCACGCGTCCGTACTAATGCGGAATTACACGAACATATCAATCGTGCCTGGCAAATGGATGACATCTCTGCGCAATCGGACAATGGAGGAAAATATTTGCGAGCGTCACTTTTTAGACAACGTGTCTCAAAATTCTCAGGGTAGATATACAGTCAAACTTCCGGTCAGAGAGCAAATGTTAAATAACATTGGCGTGAGGCAGCTCTCAAGCGATTGTCTCTCAAGCGAGGGGCATCGAGAGACATTTCAAGCGCAATCCTACGCTTAAAATTCAATACGCGGCATTTCTCATCAAATATTTATCGCTGGGACATATGCAATGCCTAGAGCCGCCCATTGCGGAAGAACCAATATTGTTTTATCTTTCTCATCATTGTGTCTTCAAAACAGTCGAGTATCCATATGTATTTGATGCATCTTGCCGCAGCAATTCCAGCGTATCGTTAAACGACGCGCTTCTAGTGGAATCGACCGTTCAACAAAATTTGATTTCAATTTTGATACGCTTTCGTTTTTTCACTTATGTCATTACCACTGACATCATAAAAATGTATTGGCAAATTTTAATGCATCCGTCCTAGACGCCTGCAGAAAATTCTCTGGCGACGATCTCTCTGCTAATGTCGATACGAATTCACTACTGTCACTTACGATACAGCTTCTGCGTCATTTCTGGCCACCAGGTGCCTTAAGCATTTGGCTGAGCAGCACTCTCATCAATTCATTCGCGGTTTAACATGTATTCTTCGAGATTTTTATGTCGATGACATGCTCACCGGAGCGGACACAATCGACGAATTAAAACTAATTCGCGATGAAACCATTCAGCTGTTAAAGTTAAGAGCATTCGAGTTAAGCAAATGGGCTTCGAACTGCCCTGAACTATTGGAAATAGACAATCATGACCATATTGCCATTCATTATCAGAGATAATGAGACCGTCTCGTTATCGCGATTAGAGCTATCGGCCGCTTTACTATTGGCGCTCTTAATCAACAAGGTTAGGGAGTCCTTGGAACTCTCGCAATGCCCGACTTATCTATGGTCGGACTCAACGATTGCATTAAACTGGATAATCTTCCCCTCGCGGCGGTGGTCAATTTTTGTGGCAAATAGGGTGGGTGAAATTCAGCGTCTAACAGAAATCAAACGCTAGCGTCATGTCGCATCCTCCAACAATCCTGCCGATACATTCTCGCGAGGACTAAATCCCTGTGATTTGATCAATGCTGAGAGGTGGTGGAATGGAATTTTTAATATGGGTTGAAAAACACTGACCGCCCAGTGCCTTCACGCGTTTAGACAATGATCTTTCCGAAAAACAAAGGAAAATCCGCGTAGCCGCTTCCCATCCTTGCATTGTCGATGACTTGCTAAATAAGTATTCCAATTTAAATAAAATATGCCGCATCATAATGTATTGTTTGAAATTATCCAAAGCGCATCGGGAGCACGCAGTATCTGATTTCATGTCCCCTGAAAAATCTACCGCTTTAAATTGTATTTGCAGAACGTGCAACAGCGAGCATTCTATCGCGAATATCAAGAACAAAATTGTAAATTCTAGTAATATCTTATCGCTATCTCCTTTCTTAGATGAAAGCGGACTAATACGAGTTGGCGGGAAGTTGAAAAATTCAAATCTCGCGTTCAATGCGTGCCATCCAATTCTTCTGCCACGCAAACACATATTAACTCAGCGTATTATAGAACGTGAACAGAAACTTACACGTGGGTTTGCAAGTCACGATGGCTTTCGTGTGCTTTCGCTAGCGCTTTTGGCCACTATCATTGCGATCCACCGTACGGAATAATACAAAAATGTATAACCTATTTTTAGGGCTAAATCTAATCAATTAGAAGGCTTAATGGACTTACCATAATGAGCCCTTAATGGGCCAGCCGAGTTAACGTCTCTAGATCTTTCTCTCGCTGCGATGTAGACTATGCCACTCTTGTTACAAGAGGGAAAGTATCGAAACGCGCGGAGTCACAAGGCGTACATTTCGCTCTTTGTGTGCTTCGCCACGAAGGCGATCCACCTAGAGTTAGTAAGTGACCTTAGCCGTCCAAAGCTTTTATTGCCGCTTTTAAGCGATTCATTTCGCGTAGGGATAGACCCGCGCACGTATATTCGGATAACGGAACCTTCATGAACGCTCATAGAAAAATTCAAGAATTATACGACATATAATGATGAACAAGTTCAGTCCGAGATTAAGGATTTTCTGCGCGAGTTGGAAATTTTATGGAGCTTCATTCCGCTTAATACACCCCATTTTGGAAGTTTATGGGAGGCAGCCAAATAAATATAAAATCTGCCAAATACTACATGACTCGGATCGTGGGCAAGGTTCATTTGATCTTTGAGGAAATGCAAACGACCCTCTGTGAAATAGAGGCGATCCTCAATTCCCTCTTACCGTTAAACGCCGACCTAGCGTACCTAAGTCATTTCACCTCGGGACATTTCTTGGTTGGCACAACTTTGAATGGTTTTCCTTATGTTGACTTGAGCGACGTCAACGAAAATAGGCTGCTGCGGTGGCAACGCGTAGAAACCCGGCAGCATTTTTGGCGCAGATGGAGTAATGAAAATCTTCACTCTTTACAAGCCCGAACCAAGTGGATGACAACGAGGGAACTCAGCTCTGTCAACTAATCAACTCATACTCATAAAGCAGCCGAACCTAGCCCCACTTCAGTGGGCAATGGGGCAAGTCCAAGAGGTTCATCCCGGTCCCGACAGCATCGCGCGCACCGCAACTGTGAAGACTGCCAAGGCCACTGTCTAAACTATCAATATTACTAATTAAAACTTAGTCCATGCTTTATCAAACTCATTTAGGTTTAAGTATCTTTAACTGTTACCTTCTAATTATATCGTGTCTCACGCAAGCTTCTCTTTACCTTTGAATAAGAATGATTTATTATATTGTTTTTCACCTACTTAGATGTTAATCCTTGTTGATTTTCAATGCAATGACTAGATGTTGAGTCGCGTCACAGCAATTCGCATTTCATGTTACGCTAACGAACTCATGTTTGTATGTCACATTGAAAGTTAACCCTTTCAAGGTGAGTGGCATGTTCGGTACCCCTATCGTTTACAGCGTCTAGTCATATCGTCTAATCACATCGATAAAGAATCGATCAATCCACGAGATGTCGATTGTTAAGCATGCATTGCGCGTAATCGATCAGAAACATTCAAATCATCATGGCCGCTCTAACTATCTCATTGACAGCACGTGTCTTGCCTCGCGATGAATAAATTTTACTGCGCATCGTTGAGATCCTTTCCGCATCTACTGTAAAACACGTTCGCCTGCATTTGAAGTCTGTTTAAATAAAATTTAGAAAACAGGGAAAATCTCATTTTTCTCGACCAAGTGTCCTCGAAGCAATCATATTACGGGAAACGCTTGGACGGTGATCGCATGATTGTGCCATCACAAATCCATCGTGCACGCAGCAAGATCGCAACACAATCAATTACAGTCGAGCATTCAATTGTAACAGGGGAATGGTCGACTGTAGTTGATTGGTTCTTGCATTCTGACCCAGTTCAAACCCTCGATGGAAATTAGGCTACTGCATTCAAAATGCACTCTACTGCATTCAACGTATTTGGCAAATAAAAATTGACTCAGTGTCGCACCTGAATTTATATTCATATCAATCGAATGAACTGAAGAGTTCACGAAATATTACACTAAAGGTATTTTTACGTGACAACGTCAAGCATCGAGCATCGTGAATTTGCTTTCATTAATTTTGATCACGTAACCTGTTTTTAGCTAATAGTAAACTCGATCCCCCCATGTAATGGTACCTTTACGTTTCTGACAGAACAGTTTGGCATAGTACCAAAGTGATGTATTCGTACTCTGCACTCACCCCTGTCAAAGATGATCAGAGCAGAGTCAGTGTATATGCGCCATTATATTGAATACATTTATACAGTACGCTTAATCGAGTTAATAACATCAGTAGTTATAAAATGAACAAATTTCTTAACAGTATACAACGCAAGACGTTCACAGCTAATATTTTATATTTTAAACATATAACAATTAGATAAATAAATGTTTCGACCTTAAATTAGATCATCTTCAGTATTATACAATTACTTCTTAAGAACTCACTCATATAATATATTATCGCATCAACGCAACAAAAAGTTAGATAATCCGTGTTATAACTTCCCAGATAATCAAATAAGGACAATATATTGCTGTCACTTATTCTGCCGATTCAATGTCAATCAAACTAAAGCCAAGTGTTTCCACAAACTATCTGTTGTTCTAATGTCACGTAAAGTCTTCCTTAGAATTCAGCAAACTGCTGGCAAGTTATCATCATACGTGCATGGCATGCTGTCAATTTGCTGTCAACGTGATGAGTTTATTATTTCTCAATGTATACTCTTACAATTTCGTAAACTCATGAAATCTATTTGCCCTTCTGATGCTAACTCAGTTCACATTAGATTTCAATAAGCAAATTATCGACAAGTTGAAAACAATACATGCAGTGCATCAATTTATTCCATATGCTAAATTTCACTTGGCTATCTGGGTTGTAAGAATAATCCAACATGATAATCAAGTTCTCAATCAGTTATCTTTTCTAAGTAAAATGAGAAGATAATTGGATAATATATCGTATTATATTATTGAAAAATTGTTTATTGTTAAAATTCAGTCCTATCGCTAGTCCTCTTTAGTTATTTACATATAATTTCCAGATTCTAATGGAATGAATATAGTTACATTAATAATAAAAAAGAATTGTAATTAAGAAAGTACAATAATATCATACCTGTGTGCAATAACTTTAATAAATCTTAGCAGAATGTGAACTTGTAAACGAATCAACTATTAAAGACTCTATGTTAAACTCAAACCACGACAGTATATTTATAAATAATCTCAATAGAAAAGCTGATGGAGAGGGTAACGCTGGAATTGTGGAGGAAACTATATTATTAGGTGTACAACTTTGCTTCCGCCGTTTTCCTATAAATGGCTTTAGTGGTAAGTGGTGGTCGAAATAAATAGATCATAGACGTCATACAATAAACTTGGGCATCTGTCAACATAACCCCATAGAAACATTAGTCGATTTGTGTCTGCATCATAAAGTTA
>Ga0157364_1002073_pt1 | contig 18143 bp, 16 predicted proteins | sample AttsexASBM2_FD_111476 | JGI IMG/M metagenome (GOLD analysis project Ga0157364, IMG submission 111476) | Fungus gardens microbial communities from leaf cutter ant in Ribeirão Preto, State of São Paulo, Brazil - Atta sexdens ASBM2 | ecosystem: Host-associated > Fungi > Mycelium > Unclassified ...
CGAACTGAGCGCCGATGCCGGCCAGGTCAGCTTTCCGTCTAACTGGGCAATGGCTTGGGTAAATCAGGAAACCCCTGCCCTTGATCAGCCCGCTATCGACTATGTGATCGACGGCGACCGAGAATTCCGCCAGTTGGAAGCCCAGCTTGCCCAAGCAAACCTCGACAATGACGGGAACCGTATCGCGTTATTGCATGCGAAACTGGATACTGCTCAGGCGTGGACTATTCAGGCACGTGCAGCCAGCCTGCTACACGGCTTAGGCTTTACCCAGCCACAATTACAGGCACCGGTGCGTGACTTCTCCGGTGGCTGGCGTATGCGCCTTAACTTGGCACAGGCATTAATTTGTCGCTCCGACCTGTTATTGCTCGATGAGCCGACGAACCACCTCGACCTTGATGCGGTCATCTGGCTGGAGCGCTGGCTGAAAAGCTATACCGGTACCCTTATCCTGATCTCCCATGACCGAGATTTTCTCGACCCGACGGTCAATAAGATCCTGCACATTGAGCAGGAAAGCCTGTTTGAGTACACCGGTAACTACAGTGACTTTGAACGTCAGCGTGCCACCAAGTTGGCTCAACAGCAGGCGTTGTATCAGAGTCAGCAGACCAAGGTCGCCCACCTGCAACATTACATTGATCGTTTCCGTGCCAAGGCTACCAAAGCCCGCCAAGCACAGAGTCGGATAAAAATGCTGGAGCGGATGGAGTTGATTGCACCGGCCCATGTGGATAACCCGTTCAGTTTCCGTTTTCTGCCACCGGAGAGCTTGCCGAACCCGTTGCTGAAAATGGAAAAAGTCACTGCCGGTTATGGCGATAAAGTGATCCTGAACTCGGTAAAACTGAACCTGGTACCCGGATCCCGTATCGGCCTGCTGGGCCGTAACGGGGCAGGTAAATCGACACTGATTAAGTTGTTGGCCGGTGAGCTAGCGCCGCAACAGGGTGAGGTGGCATTAGCGAAGGGCATTAAACTCGGTTATTTCGCCCAGCATCAGCTGGAATATCTGCGCGCTGATGAGTCACCGTTACAGCATTTACAGCGTCAGGCCGCTCCGCAGATCACCGAGCAACAACTGCGTGACTACCTAGGAGGCTTTGGTTTCCAAGGGGATAAAGTCGCTGAAATGACCGGCCGTTTCTCTGGCGGTGAAAAAGCCCGTTTGGTGCTGGCCTTGGTGGTTTGGGAGCGCCCTAACCTATTACTGCTGGATGAACCGACTAACCACTTGGATCTCGATATGCGTCAGGCGCTGACCGAGGCCTTACTGGATTACGAAGGCGCTCTGGTTGTGGTTTCCCACGACCGTCACCTGATCCGCGCCACCACCGATGATCTCTATCTGGTAGACGATGGCCGAGTAGATATCTTTGATGGTGACTTGGAGGACTACCAACAGTGGCTCAGCGATCAGCAGAAAGCCACGGCGACGGACAGCAATGTCAAAACGGACAGCGGTAACTCAGCCCAAGCCCGTAAAGACCAGAAACGCCGTGACGCGGAACTGCGTGCGCAAACTCAGCCATTACGTAAACAGATCGAAAAACTGGAAAAACAGATGGCGGCGTTACAGGCGACCCTCAGCAGTAATGAGACGCTGCTGGCAGATAGCTCACTCTATGACAATGCCCGCAAAGCGGAGTTAACCGCAGCGCTGAAAGTACAGTCCGACAGCCAGTCGGCACTAGAAAATTGTGAGATGGAGTGGTTGGATTTGCAGGAGCAACTCGAACAGATGCAAGCTACAGGCTAATCTGCCCCTTAGTCGCGCTGGCAGCTGTCGCGATGCATATGATTTCCAGCAGGCCGGGGAATAAAAGCTTGCCTGGCCTGCTGGAAAACAATAAATTTGTCGCCGGGTTTTCGGGAAAGCGACTCTGTAATCAATTTCCTAATATGACAGATAACATCATTAACAGTGCATCAGCTGCGGGGATTCATTATCCTGTCACCGTCCGGCATACCGGCCAGTTACCGCCCTCCGTAACCGGAAGCGCTGTTATCAGAGCCAGACCAGAATGACACAGGATGCGGTGAGCAGTCCCATAATAACGTTAAACAGTTTCCAAGCCTGTGGGTTATTAAGCCAGCGGCCAATCACCGTACCAAAACCCAGCCAGAGAATACCGGCCACCAGATTGACCAGCAGCATCGCCGCGCTGATTGCTAGTACAGATATCCGGTAATCAGCACCCGGTAAGCTGAAGCTGGCGACCGCACCCAGTGACATCAGCCAGGCTTTCGGATTGATTAACTGCAGCAGTCCTCCCTGCCAGAGCGGTAACGGTTTTCCACCGGAAAGGGGGCTGTCAGTGTCCAGCACTTCGTAAGGGGCGGTCGTGATTTTCCAGCTAAGCCACAGTAGATAGACGCTGCCGGCGATTTTGAGCGACAGGTGCAGTGCCGGATATAAGAGGATCAGGCTGCCGACACCAAATGCGACCAGTACCAGCATCAGCTGCATACCAAGCATAATCCCGAGCACCAGGGGCACAGAACGCAAAAACCCGGCATTGGCCCCGGATGTTGTGAGTAACATATTATTAGGGCCGGGTGTAACAGCGGCGACCCAGAGAAAGCCGAGTAACGAAAGAAATAACCCCGTTTCCATGTGTGGCACCTTTCCTGTCTCAGGATAAAATTAAACAATTTAAACTATACAGTGAGTTATGGATCAGACAAGACCCGACAATATGAATAGTTGTCGTCATACAGAAGCGCAATTCACCCCGATTGCTCAACTGAAAAATCCCCATCTGCAGACGCTTCTACCGAGGATCCTACGACGTATCGTACGGATCAAACCCTGCTGGCAGCGGTTGGAATTACCGGATGGAGATTTTGTCGATCTTGCCTGGAGTGAAGACCCGCAGCAGGCGCAGGAAAAACCACGGGCGGTTATCTTTCACGGCCTTGAAGGCAGCGTCAACAGCCCTTATGCTCATGGCCTGCTGTCCGCCCTCAAAAAGCAGGGCTGGCTCGGGGTAGTCATGCATTTCCGTGGCTGCGGTCAGAGTCCAAACCGACAGTTACAGAGTTATCACTCCGGTGACACCGGTGATGCCGCCTACTTTCTGCAATGGCTACAGGATACCTATGGCCAAGTCCCAACCGCCGCCATTGGCTTCTCATTGGGAGGCAATGTGCTGGCCTGCTTGATGGGCTCACAGGGCAGTGATTGTCTGCTGGATGCCGGGGTAGTGGTGTCTGCCCCCTTGATGATGGAACCCTGTAGTGCCAAACTGGAGCAGGGATTTTCGCGATTCTATCAGTTCTACCTGCTATCACAGCTGAAAAAAAGTGTCCGCCGGAAAATGAAGGCTTATCCCGGCTTGTTCCGTATCACCCGAAAGCAGCTGGACAGCATTCGCCGTCTACGAGACTTTGATGATCAGATCACTTCAAAGATCCACGGTTTTACGGATGCCACAGACTATTACCGCCGTGCCAGCGGTATGCCGCTGTTGTCCGGGGTGGAAAAACCGCTGCTGATTATCCATGCTCAAGATGATCCTTTTATGGTCCCCGATGTGATCCCGAACCCGGAGCATCTCTCCTCCAGTATCACCTATCAACTGACACGTTATGGCGGCCACGTTGGCTTTGTCGGCGGCTCATTGGCACGCCCGGTGATGTGGCTGGAACAGCGTATTCCACAGTGGCTAAGCCCCTATCTGGATAAAACATCATGATCATTCCTTGGCAGCAACTGAACCCTGAAACCCTGAATAATTTGATTGAGTCCTTTGTACTGCGTGAAGGCACGGATTACGGAGAGCATGAACGCTCGCTAAGTGAAAAAACCGATGATATCCGTCGCCAGTTGGTGTCTGGTGAGATCGTGGTGGTCTGGTCTGAGTTACATGAATCCGTGTCTCTGATGCCCGCCAGTCAATTCCGTCAGGGAAGCTAACTCCCCGCTGCTGGCAGATGACAGAGAACGGCAGACATGATAACAATGCTGTTAGAAAAATTGTTTCAGGGAGTCTTTTCGTATGTCAGCCAGGCATCCAATTATTGCTGTGACGGGGTCGAGTGGCGCTGGCACCACCACTACCAGCCTCGCCTTTCGTAAAATCTTTCAGCAACTGAATATCCATGCTGCAGAGTTGGAAGGTGACAGCTTTCACCGCTATAGCCGCCCGGAAATGGACGTGATGATCCGCAAAGCGCGGGATGCAGGTAAACATATCAGCTATTTCGGTTCCGATGCCAATGACTTTGCGTTACTGGAACAGACCTTCAGCGAATACGCCAGCTGCGGCACTGGTCGCTCCCGCAAATATCTGCACACCTATGACGAGGCCGTTCCCTGGAAACAAGCTCCGGGTACTTTCACCCCCTGGCAACCGTTACCCGACAATACCGATGTGCTGTTTTATGAAGGCCTACACGGCGGCATTGTCACAGAACATCACAACGTCGCGGATAAGGTCGATTTGATGGTCGGCGTGGTGCCGATTGTTAACCTAGAGTGGATCCAGAAACTGGTACGTGATACCCGTGAGCGTAGCCATTCCCGGGAAGCCGTCATGGACTCGGTGGTACGCTCCATGGACGACTATGTAAACTATATTACGCCGCAGTTTTCCCGCACCCATATCAATTTCCAGCGGGTACCGACCGTAGATACCTCTAATCCCTTTGCCGCTAAAACCATCCCGTCATTGGATGAAAGTTTTGTCGTGATCCATTTCCGCGGAATTGAAGAGATCAACTTCCCCTATCTGCTAGCGATGATCCAGGGCTCGTTTATCTCACATATCAATACGCTGGTGGTCCCGGGTGGAAAAATGGGGCTGGCGATGGAACTGATCATGACTCCGCTGGTGAAACGGTTAATGGAAGAGCGCCATTTCGGAGAAAAACACTGAGTGCTCAGTAGCACTCAGTGACGGATCACAGGTTGATCACCTCAAAACTGTGAGTAATCTCGGCTGCTTTGCCCAGCATTAATGAAACAGAGCAATATTTTTCTGCAGACAGCATGACGGCACGTTCCACAATATTTTCTGTCAGATTACGTCCTGTGACAATAAAGTGCAGATTAATATGGGTAAACAAACGTGGCGCTTCTTCGCGGCGTTCCGATGTCAGTTTCACTTCGCAGTCTGTCACGTCATGGCGACCTTTCTGCAGGATAGAAACGACATCAATCGCGCTGCAACTGCCGGTTGCCATCAATACCATCTCCATCGGGCTGGGTGCTTTATCCCCAGAATTACCGTCCATTAATACCTGATGGCCAGAGGCGGATTCACCGATAAAGCTTAAGCCTTCAACCCATTTCACCCGTGCCTGCATAATCTTCACTCTCAATATTTCAAAATGGATTTCAGGGTACTCTTTCCCGCGGAAAACGGCAATCCACCGCCATTACCAGCAGCGCTGCCAGACAACAGGAGACAGTTTACTCAGTGTGTGCTACAAACAGTAGGTGAGAATTTTTTTTACCGGATGACAACAAGGGTAAAACGACAGGCAATACTCGGAGTATATCGGGTCGACTGTCGTGATTACCGATAAAAAGACCCTATGACTTGATCGCCTGGCAGGATGTACCCCCTGACTTTCAGGCACGATTACAACAGAGGATAAAGAGAATGGTTCTCGGTAAACCACAAACAGACCCTACACTAGAATGGTTCCTGTCCCATTGTCATATTCATAAGTATCCCTCCAAAAGTACGCTCATCCATCAGGGTGAGAAAGCGGAAACCCTTTACTATATTGTCAAAGGCTCCGTAGCAGTACTGATTAAGGATGAAGAAGGGAAAGAAATGATCCTTTCTTACCTCAATCAAGGGGATTTTATCGGCGAATTGGGCCTGTTCGAAGAAGGCCAAGAGCGTAGCGCTTGGGTGCGGGCGAAAGTCGCCTGTGAAGTAGCGGAGATCTCCTATAAGAAATTCCGCCAACTGATCCAAGTGAACCCGGAAATTCTGGTGCGTCTTTCTGCCCAGATGGCCCGTCGTTTACAAGTCACGTCGGAAAAAGTCGGTAACTTGGCCTTCCTCGATGTCACCGGTCGTATCGCGCAGACGCTGCTAAATTTGGCTCGTCAGCCAGATGCGATGACCCATCCCGACGGGATGCAGATAAAAATTACCCGCCAGGAAATCGGCCAGATTGTCGGCTGCTCTCGTGAAACCGTCGGGCGTATCCTGAAAATGCTGGAGGATCAGAATCTGATCTCTGCCCACGGCAAAACCATTGTCGTTTACGGGACCCGTTAACCTGCCATCTGCACGGTAGCCTGACGGCTGCCGTGTCTGGTTTTACCCTCTATCAGCGATCGTATTCAGATGTGGCGCAGACTGATTTATCATCCGGAAGTTAATTATGCCTTGCGCCAGACACTGGTGGTTTGCCTTCCGGTTATTTTGGGCATGCTGGCCGGTGACCTGCAGAAAGGATTACTGTTCTCCCTGATCCCTGCCTGTTGCAATATTTCTGGGCTGGATACTCCTCACCGCCGTTTTTTTGAGCGAATTGTGATCGGCGGTGCGCTGTTTGCTGGCAGTAGCTTTCTGCTGCAATGGCTACTGCTGCGCGGTATTCCGCTGCCTTTTATCGTCTTCACCCTACCGCTGATTATTGGCGTGTGTGGAGAAATCAGCCCGTTGTATGGCCGATTACTGCCTGGCGCACTGATCGCCATGACCTTTACCCTTAGTCTCAGTGGCAGAATGCCAGTATGGGGGCCGCCATTATTATACGGGGGAGGAACCCTGTGGTACGGGCTGTTTAACTGGCTATGGTTCAGGATGTCCAAAGACCAGCCGTTGCGGGAGACGTTGAGCCTGTTATATCGCGCCTTAGCCAATTACTGCGAAGACAAATATCAACTCCTGACCACCGACTCCGTGGAAAACCACGAGAAAGCCTTGCCAGCGTTGCTTAATCGTCAGCAGAAAGTGGTGGATTTAATCACCACCGCTTATCAGCAAATTCACATGCTGTCGGCGGAAAAGAATCGCCGTGAACGGTACCTGATCCGTACCTTTATGATGGCCGAAGACCTCCAAGAGCACATTTCGGTTACCCTGGCGGAGACCGAGGAAGTTATCGGATTGATCCGTGACAGCCACTCTGCGGAGATTATCCGCCACAATGCGCAGCTGGCCTGTGAGCAGCTTAGAACCATGGCGGATAATATTCTATATCATCAGATCCCCGCTAAGTTCTCGATGAGTGAGTCCCTGAATGACCTGCAAACCGTGGCTCACGATTATCCGGAGAACCCGGTGGGGAATTTTTACTGGTACCACTTCAGTAAAATAGCCAAAGTGTTACAGAGTCAGGCTCCTCTCTACCGTCGTGAGCTGATGGCTGACAGTAAGCGCCGCGTCCCCTTTTTTAGAGCCCTGCGCAGTTACCTCTCTTTTAAATCCACGGCGTTGCGTACCGCAGGGCGTTTTTCCATTATGCTGATGATTGCGAGTACCCTGGCACTGTCACTGAATATGCCCAAACCGTATTGGGTTCTAATGACCATTATTCTGGTCAGCCAGAACAGCTATACCGCGACCCGTGTGAAGATACAACACCGGGCAATCGGTACCTTTGCTGGGCTGATTATTGCCGCCTTGTCCTTGCAGCTAGCCACTCCAGAACCGACCATTCTGCTGACTATGCTGGTGCTGACCCTGTTTAGTAATCTGTTTAACCGCCAGTATTATGGCTGGGCAACTATCGGAACCACCGTTACCGCGGTATACAGCCTACAACTGCTAGCGCTCAATGGCGCACACTTCTTGGTACCGAGACTGCTGGATACCTTGCTCGGCTGCCTGATCTCTTTTGCTGGAATGCTGTGGTTATGGCCGCAATGGCAAAGCGCCCTGTTGCGGCAGAATGCTCAGGATGTGCTGGCGACTTATCAGCAAGCATTACAAGCTCTTTTAGGAACCGCACCGGACCCGGAAGAGACGGAGACCCTGCGTATTAAAGCCAATCAGCAGCATAATGCGCTATTTAATTCCCTTAACCAAGCGATGCAGGAACCGGGTTTTAACAGTGAATATCTCGAAGAAATGCACCTTTGGGTCACCCACAGCCAGTTTATTGTCGAGCACCTTAATGTTCTGACTACCCTATCCCGGGAGCACACCATGCTGACCCCCGCACTGGCAGAACGCTATCTGCAGTCCTGCGAAATTGCCCTACAGCAATGTCAGCAACGACTGAGTTTTCACGGTGAAGGGGACTATGGGAACCATGTGATGGACGAAGAGGTGAAAATACCGCTCGGGCCAGTGACCATTGTTGAACGGCAACTAAACCAGATCCTTAGCCACCTGAAAGTGATGAAGACGATTTCGGCGATTGTCTGGCAACAACGGCCCATGCATGGACAGTGGTTACTAGGCCGTAAAGAAAGTCGCAAATAACCCGATGACGACCCCTAGGCCGCCACCGATAGAGGGTTAGCCGAATAAGGCTTCGGCAGCGGCAGTTAGGCGGGCCATACCTTCACGAATATCCTGCTCAGTGATCACCAGTGACGGTGCAAAGCGGATCACGCCATTACCGGCCGTGAGGATCATCACTCCCTGATCAGCCGCAGCATGCAGTAAATCACGGGCTTTAGGTTTCAGCTCGTCTTTTAGTTCAGCGCCAATCAGCAAACCTTTACCGCGGATCTCGGTGAACAGTGAGAAACGCTGGTTCATTTTTTCCAGTTCCTCAACGAACCACTGGCGACGTTGCTCGACCCCTTGCAGCACTTCTGGAGTATTAATCACATCCAAGGCCGTTTCCGCAATCGCACAGGCCAGCGGGTTACCGCCGTAGGTGGTACCATGGGTGCCGGGGGTCATCGCTGACGCAATCTCATGGGTGGTTAGCATGGCACTCACTGGGAAGCCGCCGCCCAGCGCTTTAGCCGTAGTGAGAATATCTGGCTTCACCTCATAATGCTCATAGGCAAACAGTTTACCACTGCGTCCCATACCACTCTGCACTTCATCCATCACCAGCAGCGCATGGTGCTGATCACACAATTCACGCAGGCCCTGAATAAACTCCTGAGTAGCAGGCATAATCCCGCCTTCCCCTTGGATAGGTTCTAAGACAATGGCACAGGTGTGATCGTCAATGACGGCTTTTACCGCATCCAGATCGTTAAAAGGCACATGCACAATATCTGCCGGTTTCGGACCGAAGCCATCGGAATATTTTGGTTGGCCGCCGACCGAGACCGTGAACAAGGTACGGCCATGGAAGGCATGGTGGAAAGCGATAATTTTAGTTTTATAAGGGCTGTGGCGAACAGATGAGTAGTAACGTGCCAGCTTAAAGGCTGCTTCGTTGGCTTCCGCCCCTGAGTTGGCAAAAAAGACGCGCTCAGCAAAAGTAGCCTTGATCAGTTTGCTGGCCAGACGCAGTGCCGGTTCATTGGTGAACACGTTACTGGTATGCCACAGGGTTTCGCCTTGGGCTTTCAAGGTCTCTACCAGCGCCGGGTGACAATGGCCTAGGGCAGTAACCGCAATACCGCCGGAGAAATCCACATATTCTTTACCCTGCTGGTCCCAGACACGGCTGCCTTGACCTTTGACAGGCACGAATTGTGCCGGTGCATAAACAGGCAAAATGACCTGATCAAAGGTCTCGCGATTCACTGCCATATTTTCTTTTGTCATTGGATATCCTGTCTGATTTTCTGCGCTGAGCACATTTAATAATAATCCATAAAATATGCATAAAAAATCATCTTAAGGCAATCATTACCGCGTCTGATCCACAAAGTTTTTTAACAGCGCTAATCCCTGTTCGCTAAGAATACTCTCCGGATGAAACTGTACGCCCTCTATTGCCAGACTGCGATGTCTAATCGCCATAATCTCATCTGCCTTTCCCGGTTGCTGATAACGGGCGCTGATCTCCAGGCAGTCCGGTAAGCTGTCGGGATCAGCGATCAATGAGTGATAACGAGTCACTCGTAGAGGCTGATTGAGGCCGGAGAACACCCCTCGGCCATCATGGCAAATTATTGACGTTTTACCATGCATCGGCTGATGCGCCCGCACGACCTGACCGCCAAACGCCCGAACGATCGCTTGATGACCGAGACAGACCCCCAGTACTGGGATTTTACCGGCATAGTAACGGATTGCGTCAATTGAGACGCCTGACTGCTCAGGGGTACAAGGGCCAGGAGAAATCACCAGATGGCTGAGAGGTAACTCACTCATCTGCTGCACGGTGATCGCATCGTTACGTACCACCCGTACTGCTACTCCGGTCTGTTGAAAATACTGACACAGATTCCAAGTAAACGAGTCGTAATTATCAATCAGCAGTAACATGAGGTTCTCTATCAGGCAGGGGGATAATCGGTAACAGTGAGTATGGGCCTCCACAGCGACCCGCGACCCAGCCAGACGATTAAGGTTCCACTTTTACCGAAGTGATGACGATCGGTTTCGTCGGCACATTCTGGAAAGGCCCATTGGTGGTGGTAGAGACCTGAGAAATCTTATCCGCCACATCCATCCCTTTCACGACTCGGCCGAACACCGCATAGCCGAAGTCACGCTGGCCATGATCGAGGAAAGCATTATCCGAGACGTTGATAAAAAACTGGCTAGTCGCACTGTCCGGATCGGCCGTACGGGCCATAGCAATGGTGCCGCGCAGGTTACGCAGACCGTTGTCTGCTTCGTTTTTGATCGGTGCAGCCGTCGGTTTTTGCTGCATAGCCGCCGTAAAACCGCCTCCTTGGATCATAAAGCCCGGGATCACACGGTGAAAAATGGTGTTGTTATAAAAGCCGCTATTAACATAGCTAAGGAAGTTTTTCACGGTGACCGGCGCTTTCTGGTCGTCCAGCTCTAGTTCAATGTTACCCGCAGTGGTGGTCATTAAGACATGGGTCGCGGCCAGCGCCGTTCCAGAAAATGAAGAGAGCGCCAATAACGCGAAGGCGGCCGCTAAACTACGTTTCAACATACAAACTCCCTGACTAAAGTGGTTTTCTGCAATGTAGGTCATTGTAGAGATATAACCTAGAGAGAACCAGCGCTTTACCAGGATCGTCATGGCAGCCTTCACTAGTGGCGAGCGCTATAACAGTAAAATTTTGAACTGAATCACATTTTTTATGAAACATGGTCAAATTATTGCATTGATTAATCATCCGGATCACGGTTCACTCTCCGGGTATTCAGTATAACTACCGTCTTTCAATATATTAGGGTGTCAATAACTATGACAAAGACCAACCGAATTGGCCTTACCTGGATAAGTTTTCTTTCTTATGCGCTGACTGGCGCATTAGTCATTGTGACCGGGATGGTCCTCGACAATATCGCTCAATATTTCAATGTTCCGGTGGCAGGGATCAGTAATACCTTTACCTTCCTCAATGCTGGTATTCTCGTCTCTATCTTCCTGAATGCCTGGCTGATGGAAATTATCCCACTGAAACGACAGCTGATTTTCGGCTTTGTATTAATGCTGCTGGCCATTGCCGGCTTGATGACCGGCCATAGTCTGGTGCTGTTCTCCACCTGTATGTTTGTTCTGGGCGTCGTCAGCGGGATCACCATGTCGATCGGTACCTTCCTGATCACGCACCTGTATGAAGGCCGTCAGCGCGGCTCACGCTTGCTGTTTACCGACTCCTTTTTCAGTATGGCCGGTACTCTATTTCCGATCATTGCCGGTATCCTGCTGGCACGTCATCTGCCATGGTATTGGGTCTATTGCTGTATTGGGGTTATTTATGTCGCTATTTTTATCCTCACCCTGACAGTAGAATTTCCGGTATTACAGAAACACGCGACGCAACAACCAGTGGCTAAAGAAAAATGGGGTACCGGTGTTTATCTGCTGGCACTGGCAGCGCTCTGCTATATTCTGGGGCAACTGGGCTTTATCTCCTGGATCCCTGAATATGCGACCAAAAGTGCCGGCATGTCGATTGATAATGCCGGTAAACTCGTTGGTAACTTCTGGACAGCCTATATGGTTGGCATGTGGGTCTTCAGTGTGATCCTACGCTTTACGGATCTGCAGAAAATCTTAGTGGTGATCACCGCCTTAGCCACCCTACTGATGTACTGGTTTACCCGCGAACAAGATGCCTCCATGCTGCACTGGGTGATCATGGCGCTGGGCTTCTGCTCAAGTGCGATCTACACCACCATTATTACCCTTGGTTCACAACAGACCCGAGTTTCTTCACCGAAGTTGGTCAACTTTATCCTGACCTGCGGCACCGTTGGCACTATGCTGACCTTTGTGGTTACCGGTCCTATCGTCCAGCAATACGGTCTGCTGGCTGCCCTGCAGACCGCTAACGGCCTGTATGCGGTGGTCTTTGTACTCTGTCTATTGTTGGGCCTGGTGACGAAACATCGTCAGCACGCGGCCACAGTTACCTCATAACGGTATGAGGTAAGAGAAAAACGCCGGTCATCCGGCGTTTTTTATGCATAAAAAAACCACCGACAAGCGGTGGCTTAAGATTCGGTGCCGTCAGCGACGGGTAGAGGTTGATTTAATTACCTGGTCGGGCAACAAATCCTACTGCTTTGTAGACCTTATCCAAGGTCTCGCGAGCACGCTGACTGGCCTTCTCTGCCCCGTCTTTCATGATCTGATTCAGCAATTGCTCATCATTGCGGAAATGATTAAAACGTTGCTGCAACTCTTCGACCATACCGGATACTGCATCGGCTACCGCGCCCTTCAGGTGACCATACATTTTGTCGCTGAATTGTTGCTCCAATTCAGTGACCGACTGTCCGGTCACCCCAGACAGGATATCCAACAGGTTAGAAACACCTGGCTTGTTTTTCACATCATAACGGACCACTGGTGGCTCATCGGAGTCAGTCACCGCTCGTTTAATTTTCTTCACTACCGATTTCGGGTCTTCCAGTAAACCGATCACGTTATTCCGGTTATCGTCCGATTTCGACATTTTTTTAGTCGGTTCCAGCAAGGACATCACGCGGGCACCAGATTTAGGAATAAATGGTTCCGGAATACGGAAGATATCGCCATAAATCGCGTTAAAGCGCTGGGCAATATCGCGGCTCAGTTCCAGATGCTGCTTCTGGTCTTCTCCGACGGGCACCTGATTGGTCTGGTACAGCAGAATATCAGCCGCCATCAGTACTGGGTAGTCAAACAGACCCGCATTGATATTTTCCGCATAGCGTGAGGATTTATCCTTAAACTGCGTCATACGACTCAATTCACCAAAATAGGTGTAGCAGTTCAGTAACCAAGAAAGTTGGGCGTGTTCCGGCACATGTGACTGGACGAAAATGGTCGATTTCTCAGGATCAATCCCACAGGCCAAATACAACGCCAAGGTATCCAGGGTCGCTTTATGCAGCGCTTGCGGATCCTGACGAACAGTGATGGCATGCTGGTCAACAATACAGTAGATACAGTGATAATCATCCTGCATCTGCACCCATTGACGAAGCGCCCCCATGTAATTACCAATGGTTAATTCACCTGAAGGCTGCGCGCCACTAAAAACAATGGGTTTACTCATAAATTTCTTCCTGATTCGTTACAGCCCAAGTGCGGGCAAAAGTTGGTCAAACGTATCCAGTACCTGATCCGGATGGCTCTCCGAGATAGGTTCGCCATAGTTGTAGCCGTAGGTCAGGCCGACACAGGGTACGCCAGCGGCTTTTGCCGCCTGAATATCATTACGTGAATCACCGATAAACAATAACTGATGTGGCAGTAGGCCGAAATGCCCGAGAACCAAAAACAGCGCCGCCGGATGGGGCTTCTTCTGTGGCACATCATCGCCACCGATGACCAACGAAAATTCTTCAGCAATTCCCAGTGACTCTAAGAGCGGCGACACAAACGGCGTTGGTTTATTGGTCACTATCGCCAACGGCAATCCCCGCTGGCGCAGTGTTTCCAAGGTCTGGCGGACACCCGGAAATAAGCCACTGCCGGTTTCGGCAGTCTGTGCATAGAAGCGGTCAAACAGTTCCCGGCCACGTGCAGACTCGGCTGTGTCAGGCTGACGCCCGAGGGCATGGAGCAGCGCGCGTTGCATCAGAATATCTGCACCGTTGCCGACCCAAGTGGTCACGTGCGCTTTACCGGCTGGGGGCAGCCCCATGGCTTCTAATGCCTGATCGACTGCCTCAGCCAAGCCAGGAATGCTGTCACTTAGGGTACCGTCGAGATCAAAGGCCAGGCCGCGAATATCAGTGAAAGGAGCCATTCGCCGTCTCCAGTTCTCGACGCATATCATCGATCACTTTTTTGTAGTCTGACTGGCCAAAAATGGCAGAACCGGCAACGAACATATCCGCGCCCGCGGCGGCAATCTGGCCAATGTTATCGGTTTTCACGCCACCATCCACTTCGAGGCGAATATCAAAGCCGCTTTGGTCAATACGCTTACGCACTTCACGTAACTTATGCAGCGTCGAAGGCAAGAAACTCTGACCACCAAAGCCCGGGTTCACTGACATGAGCAATATCACGTCAACCTTATCCATCACATAATCAAGATAGTTCAAGGGTGTCGCTGGGTTAAACACTAAACCCGCTTTACAGCCATGTTCTTTGATTAACTGTAAAGAGCGATCGATATGTTCTGAAGCTTCAGGATGGAAGGTGATATAGCTGGCACCGGCTTTGGCAAACTGCGGTATCAGGCTGTCCACAGGTTTGACCATCAGATGGACATCGATGGGAGCGGTGATGCCGTAATCACGCAGTGACTTAAGGACCATCGGCCCCATAGTCAGGTTGGGCACGTAATGGTTATCCATCACATCGAAATGAACCACATCCCCTCCGGCTGCCAGAGCTTTTGCCGTATCTTCACCCAGTCGGGCAAAATTTGCCGACAGAATGGAGGGTGCGATCAGGTAGTCTTTCATTCGATTCTCCAGATAAGTATGATCAGAGACGGCTAACCCTGCCCGGTATGTGGGTAGAGCGCCAGCAGCTCATTGACTTTTGTACGCCCGTTAATATTGCGGCTGATGGAACGGCGCGCGGTTACCACATGTTTTATCGCTTGCTGATACCACTGTTGTGTCAGCTCCGTATCATGGTTAGAGATTAACACAGGCACCTGATTTTCTTTTGCCAGTTTTGCGGCCAACTCTGCCAGATGCATCTGCTCTTTCAGACTGAAACTGTTGGTGTGATAGGCAGTAAAGCTGGCAGTTGCAGATAGCGGGGCATAAGGTGGGTCACAATAGACCACCGAGCCAGCTTGGGCCTGCAGCATTGATTCAGAATAGGACTGACAGAAAAACGTCGCTTTCTGCGCCCGTTCAGCAAACCACAGCATTTCAGCTTCGGGAAAGTAAGGCTTTACATAGCGACCGAAGGGCACATTGAATTCACCCTTTAGGTTATAGCGACACAGGCCGTTATAGCCATGACGGTTCAAATAGAGAAACAACAGTGCCCGTTCATAGGCATCTTGGCTACGGTTAAAGGCCACACGTCGAGCGTAGTACACTTCTGGATCATTCGACTGTTTGGTGAAAAGCTGTCGAGCATCCGCAATAAAGCCACTACTATTGGTCTTAATAATATTATAGAGATTGATTAGATCACTATTGATATCAGAGAGTTGATAACGCTCATAATCGGTATTTAGGAATACTGATCCGGCCCCGACAAAGGGTTCGATCAAGCAATCTCCCTCGGGGAGATGCCGACGAATGTCATCCAGCAGGTGATATTTTCCCCCTGCCCACTTCAGAAAAGCGCGGTGTTTTTTCATGCTGTCGTAATAGAGATTCTTTCATTAATGGCTGCGGATAGACCGACAGCAGATCTGCGCTTATAGCCGGGGCTACAGGCTGTAGCCCCGATGATAGTTACTTAGTCGTCTCTTCCCGCACCTGGCTCATAGGTTTCACCCATGGGCTCTGCGAACGGACAGCCTCTGGTAACGCCGAAATGGCCTGTTTAGCTTCAGCAGCCGTCGCATAAGAACCACTCACTAAAATGTACCATGGTTGACCATTACGCTGCGTCGCATAGACACGGTAACCGCTGAGGTTATGCTGTTTGGCCCATGCATTCAGAGGCGCTTCACGGGTTGCACCACTCAGTTGCAGAGTATAAGCGCCATTCAGATGAGGAGCACTCTGCACCGGTGCACTCTGACGAACCGCTGGCGCCTTCGCCGTTTCCGTCACTGGGCGGGTGACCCGGTGTGGTTCACGTGCAACGGATCCCGCACGACGATGTTGCTCTGCTAGCTGGCGCTTCTCGGCTGCCTGACGTTGCTCACTCGCGCGGTGTTGTTCAGCCACACGGCGTTGTGTTTCCTGACGACGTTCATTCAGTCGCGTTTCACGTTGGCGACGACTGGCTGCAGTGGTTTCTTCAGTGACACGACGATGCTCAGCAGCGACATGATGAGTCACTGCCGGCACAGGTGCAGAAGTCACCGGAGCGGCAGCTTTGCCGTTACGGTCAACGGTCGCAGGACCCACCGGTAGGGTCATTACTGGAGCAGTATTTGTCGTAGCCGGTGCAGTTCCGGCTGTACTGTTCAGATCACTAGGCGCTGTCGCTGGCTGTGAAGGCGTTGCGGCAGGTGGCGGCATACTGTTATCTGTGCCTTCAGAACCGGTAGAGGCATTAGTGGTGGTTGAGTCTGCGGATAAACCCGTGGCTGGGGAAGATGGAGATGCAGAGGCGCTATCTGCCGTGCCACTGTTTCCTGTCGCACCACTTAGATCAATATTGCGGTCGCTGCCATCGGAAGCTGACGGCGATGGCTGAGGTGAAGAAGGGGCTTTCAGCGCAGCACCGATACCAATAATTAATAGCAGCAGGACCAAAATACCCACCGCAATCATGATTTGCTGTTTTGATAGCGCAAATTTCGGCATGGCAGGGAGCTTAGGCCCAGATGAAGATTTTCGGTTTCGCGCAGTAGGCCTGTCACTGGCATCTGGTTTTAATTCATCTTCCGGCTGAAACTCATCCATTAAACCACCTCATGCTAAACCGTTAATATCCTTCGACCCACGTATGATCACGGATTCGATGTTTTGTATCAGCGAGGCTGACACGCTTCAATTGCGGCAATGACGCTATCATGTGACACACCGCCGCGTACTTCGGCCTTTCCAAGGCTCAAAGGCAGAACCAGTCGCATTTCTCCTGCCAACACTTTTTTGTCACGCATCATATGCGGCAGATATTGGGCAGCAGTCATCTCATTCGGACCGATGAGCGGCAGACCCGCCCGTGCCAGTAACGCAATAATGCGCTCTGTCTCAGCGGCCGTAAAGCCATTACAGCCTTCCGCAGTACGCGCGGCCATCACCATACCTGCTGCAACCGCTTCGCCGTGTAACCAGTTTCCGTATCCCATATGTGCTTCAATGGCATGTCCAAAAGTATGGCCCAAATTCAATAAGGCACGTACCCCAGATTCCCGCTCATCAGCGGCTACTACTTCCGCCTTCAGTTCGCAGCAGCGGCGAATACACCAGCCAAGTGCTTGCTCATCAAGCGCAAGTAGCTTCTCAATATTTTCTTCCAGCCATTGGAAAAATACGCTATCCAGAATGATACCGTATTTAATCACTTCCGCCAGTCCGGACGATAACTCACGTGCAGGGAGGGTTTTCAGGCAGGAAGTATCGATAATCACCGATGCCGGCTGATAGAAAGCACCGATCATATTTTTCCCCAGCGGATGGTTCACCGCTGTTTTACCGCCGACTGAAGAGTCGACCTGGGAAAGTAAAGTGGTCGGTATTTGGATAAAACGGACCCCACGCTGATAACAGGCAGCAGCGAAACCAGTCATATCACCGATAACGCCTCCCCCGAGCGCGATTAAGGTCGTATCACGTCCATGGGGCTTTTCCAGCAAAGCGCTGAAAATCTGTTCCAGCACTGACAGGGTTTTGTACTGTTCTCCATCAGGTAAAATCACCTGATCGACATTTACCCCAGCTGTGGTGAGCTGGCGGCTCACAGACTCAAGGTACAGCGGTGCCAGTGTCGTATTGGTCACCACCATTGCAGAATCTCCGGAACGGAGAGGCCAGAAGGCAGCAGGGTCCTCAAACAAGCCTGCAGCAATGGTTATCGGATAACTACGTTCTTCAAGTGAGACCGTGATCTGCTCCATAATGGTCAATACC
>Ga0157364_1002074_pt1 | contig 18141 bp, 6 predicted proteins | sample AttsexASBM2_FD_111476 | JGI IMG/M metagenome (GOLD analysis project Ga0157364, IMG submission 111476) | Fungus gardens microbial communities from leaf cutter ant in Ribeirão Preto, State of São Paulo, Brazil - Atta sexdens ASBM2 | ecosystem: Host-associated > Fungi > Mycelium > Unclassified ...
TATATATATATATATATATATATATATATATATATACATAGAACGTTTCACTTGTACGAAACGTTTGTACTTAACGCGATTTTCATTAACATTTGTTTGGTAGAGACATTCGTCTCGATCCGCGACTTCTAGCATTAATTTGTTATCAACATGTATATCTGTACACATAAACATGTGAGCGTATCTCATTCGAATGTGATCCCCACTATGATAAGGGAACACTTTCGACATCCTTATATGGGCATCCTTGAATCTTCCTGAATATAGGAGAGTCAATATCATTATGATTACGATATTAACAAGAACGTGATATTCGTCGGCCTATAGTACTCGATAAAGCTTTTGACATTGTTCCAAATCGATTCAGGGAGTGATTAAAATGCCATTTTTTCTACGAAAGTTTTCATAGAAAAGTTTCATTTTTTTATTAGCCTTTCGGAAAAATTGTCTCAAATTTCGGTTGATGAAACGCTTCTTAAGGACCTCGTGCATGAAAATCCACGAGTGACTATTAGAAAACTCGCCGACACTCGACATAAGTCCATCTCCACCGTTTCAATAAAATTATTCTTTGAGTAAAAATTGCGTTCTAAACTAACAGAAGATTTGAAACGAACTTTCCGAACAATCTAATATTTTTAAAAAGGACCGATAATGATGTTCTTAATTTTTTTGACGTCGTACTTAAATTGATACATATCACTTTTATTCTGTTTTTTTATTTATCAGCGAAATTTTTAATTGGTCTATAGAATAGAACAGGCCAATTATAAACCATATAATTACGAAAAACATTTTATGCAAATTTGAGATATAAATACATTTATAATTTTAATTTTCTTATATATTTTAATCTTTTGATTTAATTTCTATAAAAATTAATGTCAAAAGAATTAAATATTTTTATAATCCGTCAAAGCTGGGAGCTTATTTTGAAACACAGGAAAATAAGCAAGGCAAAAGTACTACGAAAATATTCAGCTAAATAAAATATATAAACGTACTGAAAAAGAAGGTGTTCTTTTAAGATGATCGTAAAATTTGTGTTGTAGTGAATTTATGATATATTTGTAAGAGATGGGAAGTTGTCAAAATGGCATTTTGTTTACTTCCGGACGTTTTCACGCGACTCCATTGTCCATGCATAATTCAAGCGTCTTTTTCCTAATCGAGTCGTCGCCGTCGATAAATTAATATCATATTTTACTAACATGTGAGAGACCGTGTGACTATATGTCGTCGACATATAATTGACGCATGGCGAACGGGGAGCTTTGTAAATAAAGTATGCTTGCGCATAGTTTGGCTAGCAGAAGGCCCGCGCGATTTCTTTTTATTGCGAGATATATAGTTAGTGTTATGTATCTATATGTGTCTCACGTTCTGTCTGTCTGTCTCTGTATGTACCTATATACATACACATACGTATGCACACGCACAAAAATTGTGTGTAACGTGTATACATATTATGAATACAACGTGCTTGTGTATACTCGCAAAGGTAACACATATCGAATTGTTTCCTCCCAAATTCTGATGAACCTCGGATCGCGATAAAACAAGAGACACATATTTTTTATATAAAATCTTCGCCACGGATATGACAAATTCTTGTAATGTATTCGGCGTATCCTAATGATTGTAGCGATCGCAACATATCAATGGATTTGAAGAAAAAAAAATTTAATATATCGTTTCTTATTTTTCTTAAAAACGGTTAACGTCAAATTTATTCCTTATACATAAAAGTTTTTTGAAATTTTTTATATAGCGATAATCTCTTTCTCTCTCTCTATATTTAAACCAAAAATTTTTTCCAATGTACAGATAGAACTATACATTTGTCTGACAAACATCCAAGTTATGTGGATACTGAAGAAGTTATTTTAAATGTGATAACAAAAATATAAAAATGCATTACAAGCGATATATTCTGATAGGATAAAAGATATTTTATTTAACAGAAAAAAATGTCCAATACTAATAGAGAGATGTAACAAATTTGCAATAAAAGAGATTAACTTACAATGCTAGATTCCCTTGAAAATTTTCCGACGTTCATCAGAATCAGGGTATACGAAAAGAGTTGTTGCCTCTTGCTAGTACTGTATTATATAATACGACGTGATGTGTGATGTGAAGTTGATTTTGGCGAGGAAAAGAAGAAGGACTTATAGTGCCGTGTACGTACAATACCCCGTAGTAACAGAGCATTCAGATATGTAATCGCGTTGCTATAATAGTACGTGAGATTTATCGCGAACGTTTTGAAACGCCAGAATGTTGTTCAATTATACGTATATTACTATTATTATAAAACGCTTCTGAACATGTCGGTGTAACATTTATGATTGGCGGTAAAATCTCACCGCATCTCGGTAACGGATCTTTAAAGTATCTCGAGACATCTTTAACATGCTTTTTATTTTAAACATTGATACATTCCGTCGCGTATTTTCACGATGTACTAAAACTCAACTGAAAAAGCATTTAAGATTTTTTTTTCCAAGACACCTTGACGCATTCCGAATGCATTCCGAGATTTCATTTGTCTTTTATGTTTATATTGTCTCAGAACGCGTACAACGACGAATGAGAATATTAGTGTTGCAAATGATATTTTTATGGTCTAGATTGACTGCACTTTATCGAGCGAAATCGACAGAAATCCACGTGTTATTAAAGTTTTACCATGGATGCAGATTTTACTGCCGAGATAGCTTCATGACACAGTAGCTTTGTTAACTCAATACCTCCTTGCGGGTATTGCTATTATCGTAATTGTTAGGATCCCGATCCTGCGTAAACATACCACTAACAGCGTTAGCAATTTCAAAAGTGTGATATTTTTTTAACATATCCTTGGGAATTAAATATTGGAATCCAGATTGACGTTGGTGCAAAGTAATTTTTATTAGATCGCGCGGAAAATTCAGGGAGGATGAGAATCATCGTAAAAATATGTGTGCGCGAGAAAGATTGCTGTGTTGCTTATACAAAATACTGAGATTGTCCTGACATAATGTATGTCCGTTCTTTTTTTTTTTGTTGTGAAAACTAAGAGAGAAAATTTTTTGTCGCTTAAAAATATTTCTTTTTAATGCGATTTTCAGCGATTATATCGTGCTCAAGTATATACGTGTGTGCACGTTCCTTCTCGATTAATTATAAATCTTTTCTGTTTTCAAAGCGTCATGTGTTAGACGTAGAGGTTCCTCTGTGTATTTTGTGTGTGCTTATACAAAGCTGATGTTAATGCCATTCGTGAAATAACATTTGTGACTTTCGACTTATTTAAAACAGATCAATGTGCTTTGCCAAATTATAGGTTTAACAGTCTCTCTCTCTTTTTATTACATAATTATTCAAAACTCAATTCAAGTCTACCACTTAGGCATTGTATTACATCCTCTTTATGTCCTTTTCGATTCAATTATGTTACATTCGTACATTATAAGTTATTCCTCATAATTTGCGACATCAGTAAAAATGTTTGAGAGTTAAATGTTTAATTTTTATTTTCATAGCAGAAATAGCAATATATTTAACCATTATTAACGACTTTATGCCTTTATTGAGCAAAGATAATCACAAAAATGATAAAGTGTGTCTCAAACTGTAAAATTTTTGTATATATAAATCTTATAAAAATAAAGTTAACAAAAATCATTCTTAATAAATGATCGGATATGTCTACATGTTCTCAATTAGAATTTAATTACATTTCATTAACAAAACTTTTGAAATTTATTTGAGAACTCAAGAAAAATTATACACATATATGGACAAACGAAAGTGATATAGCGTATCTTTCTGTGTTCGTATCATTCAGAGACGAACCAGCCAAGGTGAGCAGCATCAATTGGAGCAAAGCACATCCTTTTCGTTGTATCGTCAAATCAGGACGAGTTTGAAGCGCGGTAGCTTGAACCACGTTGTGATCATGAGGAATATGCAAAGGGCATTAAACATTCGTCGAGCATCATGACGCACGCAGAGTTCATCAGAATTAATTTAAATTGTTTCTTTGCAATTTTCTCTATCTGAGATTTTGCGAAACTAATGACTTCATTATATTGTAATATGTACATAAAATGCATCGATAGGTTTTTTGAATCTTCAGATCTGAAGTATGTCACATCACATGACGTTGAAAAATGAATTATTGATAATTTTGTCATAAAGTTGATTAGATACAAATAATACAAATAATATTAATAGATACAAATAATATTAAATGCAGAACGCATCGTTGATGTCGAACATTAATTAGATATTTTAGTGATTTAATATTAATTTAATATAATATAATATAATATAATCTTTTAATATAATTTATCTTTAATGTAATGTGATATGAAAACGAAATATTATATGATGAATTTACAATTTTGTTTTAAACATTCTTTTTTATAAATAAATACAACAGTAATACAATTAAAAAAGCATTTCTAATTTCAACAAAGTACAGTAATTTAGAAAGTAAATTAAAAATTAGTACTCTGTAAAACTTTAGAGTAAATCTCACTCTTAAAGATTGAGAAAACTAAATCTCACTCTTTTTCAAGACTTAATTTTCACTCTTTAGAGTGAGATTCCACTCCGAAGAATTTAGAGAAAATATTAGTAAATATATTTGTACAAAATTTTATTTTTATTTAATATTATCATACTTTATAAATTTAATAATATTAATTTATTATTTACAAAATAATGAATGACATATTCAGCTTTAGAAAAAGTTATGACTAACAATAAACGCATGTAATTCGCATAATCCTGTATAATACATAATAATGCGCACTGCATTTATATCTATCGGTGAAGGAACGATAATCTCGCTGAGAATTAAAATTAAATAGAAATTTATGCTGCAGATATGCATAGTGTTTTTAACTGTACAAATGTGCCAAGATTTTGACAAAAGGCAAAATTGCCAATATTTTGCAAAATTTTGACAATAATTTTGATGTAGACACGTGTCTGTTCGTGATTTATTAATCCACGCGTCTCTTCCATTTTTGCATTTCTTCGCTATTATATCGTTTCAATATAAGATTCTTTTTAATACTACTTGAATTTTGTCCGCTAATGTAAATCAGCAATTCGTTATATTACGTTTAATTAATATATTAAAATTTAACAAAATACTATCACTTTCCTAAAATTACTAATATAATTGTAAAAACATGCTTGTGGTTAATTTGTGGCAGTATTTAATGATTTTATTGATGACATTTTTTTTAAATTAATTTAATTTAATATATGTTTTTACATTACTTTTTCATATACATAAATGTAGATTCAATCATTTACAAAGTAGTCAATTGGTTTTCAAAATTTGCGCCTTGTAAAACGAAAATAATGTATTATTTTGTAATATAATAATTTATTATGTGTATATCTTCAGTGTCTGTGAAATGTCGGAGGAAACTATATTTTCTACCATTTTTTTTTAAATATTTGCCCCAGGATATCAGTTCGCATTGTGACTAAAATGATTTGTTAGGTACTCAGATAAAATTATGTACACAGCATGTATCATATTTGGAGAATTTGGGATGGAAGTTGGGTTGAGAAATTATGTGTGTACGGCAATCGATAGCGATGGACTAGCTGTACCGATTTTGAAACTTAAACACTTCATGCATTAGATTTAAACGAGATATTCGATGCTTTTTCCTCTTGTTAAATAATCTTTGACGTCAATGTTATTAGAAGGAGTATATTATCGACCGAATTCATGACGCCTAGTCCATTCCTATCTGCCTGAAATTACATAATAATTAGTTAATTTCAATAACAGAGCGATCGTTCCATTGTGTTGTCACGAATGAATTGTCACTTAATCAAGATGTTCGGCAATATATAATATACGTATTATTGATATTATTTAAATAAAGTAATTATTATTATTCTTATGATTGCTGCTGTTATCGTCGTCGAATAATTTACAATATTGGCCCTTCGTACATCATTGTATTCTTTACTGATATATTTTCCTTTGCTAAGAAATCGCATGTTTTCCGACATTGAATCAGTGAAAAAATATTACATTATCACAAGATATGACTCTCTCTCTCTCTGCTAAAAACGCAGAAGCCTAAACTGTTGAAACGTTTTATCGTTATAAAATATTAAATCGATCATCTTAAAAGAATTAATGTTTGTAGTATTTTTATGATCCTCCCTCGGTCCACACTTTATTTTTGTTTTATTTTATCGAGAGTTTCTTATCCTGGTTTCTTTATTTGCTCCCTTTCAGACTCACCTGTAGACAAGTGAACACGGAGATAATTGTAAAAAAAAAAGTGAAAAAAGAGCGAGACAGAACTGATTACGGAACATGACTGGCCTGACGGGCAGTTGGTGCATTTAGAAATCTCTGGAAATAATGTGAAAGAGGCATTAGGATTATTAATGTAAGTCTAAATGTAGCAATAAGCAAATGTACTCGGATTTGTACGAGGTGTTGCCGATGCATCCCTTTACACCGAGAGAAAAATTAGTGCAATTATAGATTCTAATAGAATTTTTACAAGACAATTAGAAAATATAAGTACAAAATTAATGAAAATATATTATTAAATTTAGGCAACCATAAATTATTATAGGTTATCAGCTCGAGAAGAGAGATTTTCCTCTCGGTGTTTTCTGTTATTTTTGTTGTTCATAAAACCCCGAGAAGGTCTTTATTTATTTGAAATTATTGATTTCATATAAAGTTGAGTTTAGTTGAGTTATCGTGGATTATAAATGTTTAATAATTTTGATTGAAATTTTGAATTTTTCAAAAATAATCCAAAAAATATTTTGGAAATGTGTCATCATATATAATTTCATAATAATATATAAAAATTAAGGCAATTTATTTATAATAACTCTCTTGGATTTTTCTGAAACTGATCGACTGAAAAAAATTGAAAACACGTTTTTCGAGTCGATTGCCTCGATCTGCTTTCGGCAACGAGTACGCTACTTTTAAGTTATTTATTTATTTTTGCTACCGTTCGCTGCCTTAAATATCTATTTAAGGAATTTTTACGTGATTATCGAGTACACACAATGAGCATCATTTCCGGAAGTCTATGAAGCTTTCACATTTCTATCGTCCTTAGAATAGATCCTTCTATCTAAAAATCTTTCTTTTTAATCTTTTACACTTTCATGTATATATAATATAATTGTGTGCATGAACTGTCGTGAACAGCGGTGTTTTACTTATGCAGATCATTTCATCAAGGTGCGCATTTTATGCTTAAGATGGTTTGTCATCCGATAGCGTGCGCATTTAGATACATTGAGACGTGTCTAACATGTAGATGCGTTTTCCGCCGGAAGTTATATCCGCGAATCGTGGATGAACAGAGATCGTGAGTGCCGAGATAAGTATAAATTGCACTAGAAAATATTAGCGAATACTAGCAATTACCTCAAGAGCCTGGCATTGATATTCTAATGCGAAACTTGCCTCAATTTCCACGAGTTAATTGTCATAACAGGCACAAGTTTTTGCTGCATTTCTCTGCCAATATAAAACTATCGAATTCGCCGTGTTATCATTCCATATGTATAAATAATGCTCTCTGGAGAGACATATTCTTGCATAAATCTGAGTGACCTTATCTAAATTATAAATAATATTGGTTAAATATAAATAATAAGGTAGATAGAAAATATATACCTTATCTAATCATAATTTAATGAAGTGTAACTAATTTAGAATTATAATAATATATTTTTCTTTTATATACATATATATATACATATATATATATATATATATTTATATTTACATATGTTTACGTGTATATATATATATATACGATTGTTAACAAAAAGATTAATTCGGAAAACATTCCTTTTCGCACTTACGATCTCGCATGCTCCGATAGTCGTTCGGATTTCGCTTTTTGCATCATCGCAAACGAATTGTACGGTTCTTTCGTGTTTCTTGTGAATGCAGTATTAAAATTAGATGTTTTTTTCGAGGAACAAGAAGCGACCGTGCGAATATAATATAATTCACGACAGCGGCAGCAATAAAACTCCAAAAATAATTTGGAAATATATAGTTCGAATAAATTTAAATTATGTAGAAAAGAAATTAATATCGCTAAGGCACAAGCATAATAATGCAGTGATCGAGAAGAATAAATGAGAATGGTTATTGATTTCTCAATAACATCATGCTGATTTTTTTATCACTTTTCTTCGCTTTTAATTTACTATTAATTCTATTTTAAATAGTCGCATACAATGTATTTGAGATTAAGAAAGTAACCATAAAATTGCAAATAAACTAATCCGACATGATGAAGAATATATCATTAAATTATAAATTATAAATTATATTATTAAATTATAAATAATATAATATATTTATTAAAATTATACATAAACTATATAAATTATATCGTAAAACTTTTTTTATAAATCCACTAAAATTGAAAAACTATTTAAACAGCTTAATACTGTTGTTTTTATAACTCAATTGTTCAATTAGCATGACACGCGAGTATAAAATACATAGAAGTCAATAACTGTACGCATTATATAGCAAATTTAATAATATAAAATATTAATAAAAAGTTAGATAATAGAGAGTATCAAAGAATCTCATTATAATTTTATGCATCCCCAACGTACGATTCAATAATGGTTGTAATCTGCGATATGGGTGATATTATTGTGAGAACTCGGCACTCTTGAAATGTTCAAGTGTCGCTCTCGATGTTCGTTCTATACATATTCACAGAAAGATATTATTGCAGCTGTGAAAAAAATATATTTATATATGTATACATATAAATAGTGCACTTATCTAGACATAGATATATTAGACAAGATATTCGGCAACAAGCGTATTTTGTGAATAAAACAGTATTTCTTATTGAAAAAAATGTAATAATCTTACTCGACGAAAGCGTCGACATAATCTTTTTAATTTAAGCAAGTAAAACGAAAGATCTGCGACTATCTCAATAAAGTGATATTCAGTTCATCACAAATATGCTTATTATCGAACGTCCTCTGTATGCCATGCGATCACGCATGATATTTTGTATTTTCTTTCTTTTTTTTTTCTTTTGCGACATCGCGACGTCTCGATACCTCATTAGGCGGATACATTAAGTCCGGCCAACTGATGTACGATAATAGAAAATAAATTATTGTTGCGTCCTATTTATTTATAACGAAATTTATTTTATATATTCTCTGTTCGATTATTAAAGGAATCCCGAATCTGTCCCATTATTATAAAACGCAAATGTAATAATTTATTTATTAACGTTTGTAACGTTACGCTATTTATTTTTATTATATCCATCAACAGGTGTATCTTCAGCCACATATATAATTCTTAAAAGATTGCAATAAAAATGTCGCTATCCGGAAATGAAGGTGAGTATATGAAGTGACACGTGAGAACAAAACAAAGGAACACAAAAATTTATGTCGTGCATCTCATCACATTCTAACGCACTGGCACAATTTGATTTTTAAACTCTATTCAAGAAGATAATAGCGCAATTAATACGTCATTAAATATTCTGTGTAAAGCCGACGAATTTCGAGTCATTGCAGATCGTTATCGCTATTATGTCAATTAGAATTATCCTATATAATAACGTTGAAGAAAAAGCTGTCGGTGAAATTGACAAAACACAACGGAGCCGGGGCTAACAAGACGATGACTCAACTTATCATATAAAGGCTTATGTCGATGAGGAATTAGGACGGAGTCTCTATCTACGCCGCTCGCTGTAACGTATTCTGTATATGGTAAGTGTTATTTTGTTTCGCAATACATATATATGTTAATCTATAAACAAATCTCTATAATGAGGCTGCTGATTTGCTATTGAGAGATCGTTCGAAGTATATTAAAAATATATTGAATAGCTTATCTTCGATTACGGTATTTCAAATATTACATTATTATGCAGCGCTCAATCTCGCATTAAAATTATATCCTTAAATTCTTAAAGACCCACTTCTCGAGTTTCACATATATTAAGCGATACATTTGATGGGAAGTGAACAGTTATATTCAGGAATAATTCTTTCATTAAAATCAGTAATTATCAGAATTCTAAGTAGTTTTTCTATGCCAAGCGATACGATGATCGCGTTTTCCTAATTTGTAACGGACAGTAATCGCGTACTTTCTCAAGCTATTCGTGCTAGTTTCACCCGCAAATTGTATCGCATACAATTATACAATGAACGATAAGCTCCAAAAACGATCTCAAATATGAAGAACGGTATGAAAATAAATAAATTAATATTTGTACAAAGAAATAAGGAATACATGGAAATAATGGTTTTACTGAAGTATCTAAAAATTTAGGTGTAGATCTGAAAATAATTTTTTGGAATATCAAAATTTGTGTAGGACATATAAATTGGATGCAAAAATGTCTATTTTTTTTACAGCATTATCATCACGCTTAAGCATTTTAGACAATTATTTTGCAAATTCAACAAAATTATTTGCAGATATATATTTAATTTTTTCAGGTACTTTATCAAGATAATTCTTTTCATTTCGCCCAGAGAACAGCATGTCCAAAATCGGACGTCATTTAGGATATCTCATAGACATTATCTTGAGTCATCTTAAAAGCGTCCTTAAGATGTCTTATGTCTTGATTTTGGACATGCGTGCTGTCTGAAAGATATAATAAATGTACGATCCTTTTTCACACATTGTATTTAATTTAAAAAATGAAGAATTTATGAAATTATGATCGCTTAAATAGATAGGAAAATCAAGAAAAGAGAAGAGATCGCGTGATGTACCTACTTTTAAGTGAAAGACGCCGATAGCTGCGAAAGTTTAAATATAGTTTATGTATTAAATATATGCCGGTGCGTTTAGGTCGCCTCATCGAGCGCGACAGGCAAACGCTTGTATGCGTTTTATTTATTGACCTCTTCGAACGATCAGTTTAAAAAGCGTATACTCGGGCGAGCATACTCGAGCAAGTGCTCGGAGAGACCCAGCTGTATATGAGTCAAGGCTACTGAGGGACCCTTACCTACTTTTTCCTTATATGGTACTGAAACGGACCGATGACTGTAACTGATCAGATATAACGGCCAGATATTACGCAAAGTGTGCGTGATGATTTTTTTGACGATTATTCGTGCAAATTATACGCGGATATTTAATTTATTGACACGAGTTCTCTGTTGCACCATCATGGAAAACAACATTCATCCCGATAAAGCTAGCTATATATGACTCAATAACGTCACTCAATTTCGAGAAAAAAATCGAACTGACGATTGACTTAGGTAGATAGAATTATTGACGAGATTATTTCGCGGAGAAGAATTAAGAAAAACTCAGAACACTATCCGGTGTCATAATGGATCGACCGTGACACGAGTTAACTCAAGGAGATCGAGTTAGGTGGCTATATATTAATCCCGATGCCAAAATTACCAGTGCGGCCGATTCCAAACGCTTTCTTATTGAAAATGAAGATATTGTTTTCTGATGGTCTACGTCAACCTTCTCCCCTCGCTATTGTACTCTCACTCCGTTTATAGACAAATTTCGAAACGATCGTCTTAAATGACCGCTATAATCTTCCCGAAATAAATAAGTAACTTATGAGACAATTGATTATATTTGATTGATTATAACGACTGAAACAAATCTTGATAAATCAAGATAATAAATAGTAGAGATATGTTAATAAAGATATGCTGTGTTAATAAAGTGTACTAATAAAAAAGTAGAAAAATCTATTCATTTATCCCACATTTATCCTGCTATTTTTCCCCCAATAAAAAATCAATTTCTATGTAAATGCGAATATAAATCAGGAATGTAATTTTACAATAGGGTTCATCTTCCATCTCAAAAAGAACCTTAAACGATTATTCATATGTACAAATTGAAAATTAAAAGCTCGGTAAGTAATAATATTTTATAACTCTCATTAAGAACGATTTCGAATTCGGAGCCATCAGAAAAATACGATACTTTGCGATTCGCTGAAAGGGATAAGATAAAATGGAATAGCTGTGACTCAAATTTGATAATTTGATAATGCTGAGACAGCGCGCGTTCAAAATCGAAAGGTCGGTCTTGATTTTGTCTTGATTTTGGATTATGCGTGTTGTTAGACACTTTTTTTTTAATTTCCCAGTCATCTCAACTGGATCAAAATTACTCCATTTTACGCGATTCTTATGCTAGCCTATTTTCCAATGAGTCTATGAGAATCATCGAGGAATGTCTTCGTCGCAAATGAGCATGCATCATTTTAGGGATCACGATGTGACTTTGACTTTGCTCGAGTTTCGCGGACGCTGGCAGCCGATTGAACCGCTCGAAGTCCAACTTTGAACTTTTTTTTCTTCACTCTGTGCTGTTTTCTGACGATACGAAGTGTTCCCCCATCGCTGGCCGTCGTCGAAATAGAGTATTCGGCACACGCTCACGTTCGCGCGTCTGCGATCTAAAGATAATCCGCGGGCGGCGGCCGATGTACGTTTTCAGAGATCCGTACGTAGAAGATCCGGGGGGTACACGGCGATGTGGTAGGGAGCAGCCTACGTCGTCCTCGACGATCTCGAGGAGCATCGCGAGAAGGTGGGAGCCACGACGAAGCGAGCCCCGAGCGCCTCTCCGTCGCCCAGTCGTGACTTAGCCCGCAGATCGGACGCATCCCGGACGAACGGATACAAACGTGAGTACTTATGCGTGGAGTACCATGTGGTACCCTATGCGTATCAAGGCCGAAGAGAGCCGCGAGAGAAGCCGTCTTCTGGAGCGTGTCACTGACATCCGCGGAGACACCGCGGGTCGTCCTACATTCTCGGAAAGAAAAGTCTCTCCTAGACGAGAAAAGAAAGAAGTGTGGTATTTGCGTGGTAAATAGTGGCGAGTGACATTAAATGACAGTAAATAGTCGCAAGGACTCTCATGTTTGCCGCGGCAAATTGCTTGATTTTCATGTAAATGTCACTTGCACGTTTATACACATACACGCATTCTCACACAAGCTTCAAGCGAATTCCGAACTTGAATAAATACGCTCGTGAAGGACGAGTCGTGCGAGTCCTCGCGATGGGCTCGACTTTGTACGGAGAGAATATTATTAATTCATCACGAAAAGAATTTCACGTACAGCGAAATTGGTTGCCTGTGAAAAACGGACGTGAAATCATAATAATCAGATCTCGATTTTAGTGCGCAGAAAAAAAATGACCTCAATTCGATGACTATCAATTCAATTTGTGCGACTATTATTCATTTTTAATTTTTACGTTTTCGAGAGGGAATTTTTTTATGTTTGGATACATCAGTTAGTGAATAGTTAGTGGATGATTACCCAATTATTGGACGAAATGATAAAAATTTTAAATTTTAAGCTTTTAATTATTGTATCTAAATAAATTCGTCTTATTAAATTTTTATAAATAACAAATTTATTTAGAATTGAACATATCATTAAAAGTTTAATATTAAAAATTTTTAATATTTTATCTAATAATAATTGGATCATGTCTGCTACTTGGTACATTTATCTTATCAAATTATTTAATGTTAAATTGATGCTACTGTAAAAATAAATTTCAAACAATCATCGAACACAGTTTTCAAAATTATTCAAGACAGAAATAGTACTGCTAAGCAAATCTATAAAGTAATAGTCTGAAGCATTTTAAACTGAAAATATGATTTTAAACTGAAAATAAAATATAAATTTTTAAATAAATTTAAAATAATAAAAAAGGAGAATCTCGTTAAAATCGGATAAATTGCAAATTTAATTTTCTTTACAAAGATATGAAAATTAAAAATAATTTTTATTTTAGTAACGACACTTAATGCATTGAAGATTTGTAATGTTTTACGACTTCGTTGTTTGAAGAATGATATCGCCGTTTTATGATCTACATGTCGATATAGATATCGCTTGGACATAAACGATTACGTTCAGGAAGATGAGTTAATCATCAAATGAACAATGAATGATGTATGTCTATGCGCAAAAAGTGAAGAAAGAAGTAACTCAATTGTTGCATCGACGTCGAAATTATCTTTGTTCTTTTGAAGTTGAGAAAGAGAGAGAGAGAGAGAGAGAGAGATTATCGAAAATTATCGTACAATCGATAAATTTAAAAATATAAAAAATATAAATTACAAGAATTAAAAAAAAATTGTTATAAAAAGAACGATTATTAAATTTCCAAGGATATTTCAATTATTATAATTTATTATATTTAATAAAAATAGCGTTATAATCTGACAGCTTCAATATTCGTCGAAAAAATGAAATTTCATAGAAATGCATCACGATAACGGATCATCGTGAGCCGTGGCGGTTGCTACCTTCCGGAACGCAGTGACTCACAAGAATTTTTTTTCGCGTTCACGAGTAATCATTGTGACTACACAGTGCACAGACTTTTGATCTTTTCGTAATATGGAGACAAATTTCTTTGGCGCGTTCCATCAAGAGTGCTGAGCTAAGCACGTTTTACTCGGAATATAAGCTAACGTTACCATCGATTTACGATACGTGCAAACAAGTAAAAAAGAAACGATGCCACTTGGAAATTACATACATATAGAATTATATATATTAATATTTATTAATTAAATTTAACAGCTCAAGAAATATTTGAAATCTTTATAAAGAAGCGTATAAAAAATACTCTTTTTTTCTTTTATATGATAAAGGATTATTTTGAATATTTAATATTAGTTACTGTTAAATTTTTAGAAAACATCTCTTTATTAAAAAAATATACGATAAATCTTTATAAAAAGAGAAATGCATAAAAAATACCCTTTTATTTTTTTTTTTTCAAAAAAATACTTATACATAAGAAACTTTAACTCTAACATTATTTAACGATATTGTACTTTTATTTCATCCCATTTTACAATCACCGAAACAAACGTTCTCAGTCGCGATACGAGACAGATATCCAATGGTTTGCAATCGATTTTTTTCTCCCGAGCGCGTAATAGGACACCACCGAGTTAAGTCACTCGGTCGGTGCGTTTGGGAATCCGCTATGCGTAACCCGAAATGGCCTGGCCAGGCAGCAACGAATCTTACCACCCTCTCCTCCTCTTGACGCGTAAAAATAAACCTGTTGGTTACGATACGCGCGTTTTTGGATTCGTGGAACGCGCGTCCCATCAAATCGAATTTTGTGCAATAGCCCTCGAGAGATTCCGCTTTACAATGAATTTTTATCAACGCATCCTCCTTGCTAGCCATGCTCTCGGAATCTTCATGCCTAAAATATTCTACTTGAAGAAAAAGTAAAGACTGAAATCAACGAGCGCGCAAATGGAACCGATCATCTCGCAAGAATTTTGTTTCGTCGGAATTACGTATAATATGATATATAATAAAATGTTTATAATATGATTATACGTGCATTTAACTCCGCGTTCAACTTCGCAGAATCTTTCGACTAATGTTTTTGTTTCTACGAACATCACACAAACTTCATTTCCCTTTCGTTCTCTGCTTACCAGGCATCTCTGATTACCAGCGAGCTCAGAATCTCGCGCGTATTCGCTCGGTAGAAACAGAGATGCAGTTCTACCGTACATGCAATTGCAGTGGCGCAGGCACGAGATTCTTCAAGATTATTCTTTAAACGAATATTTAATAATGCAAACGACAAATTTCGTTCCATTTCAAATCCATTTGTATCGTTCTCAGCAATTTATATATTTTTATTCTGGGCAGAGAAACGCAAAAGTTACTAACTCATCATGAAAGAGGATGCACTTTACGAAAAATATATCTGAAACATTACTACTCCTTTTAATGAAAGAAAGAAAAGAACAAAAAAGAAAATAGAAATCAACTATATTTGTATGTAAAATAATGTACGATATTATAATAATAATAGTAACGATTTCCATGAGAAAAGATAAATAAAATCAAATTATCGCAGTGCGTCTTCAATAGTTAGTGTTATCGATATCAGTTGATTGACTCTTCAAGTACATAAAGTTTTCAACATATATCGCGATAAAACCATCGCTTATTGTCTTTATACACAGCAGAGACGCATTGCGATGGTTTCGTCATTGAAATTCGAACCACGTTTATTATGTGATACCGTTCCATAAAACGGAATTCTTTAAAGTTATTCGCGACTCGTCGAGAACGATTTCGTCGAGAGAGGTGAACCGTTTCTGACGTGTATTCTCTGACCGCACCGCAGAAATGTTCCGCCATTTAAGAACGATTTGTATAAACGACCAGGGATGCAGTCGCGACGGATTTTTGTTCTCCCTGTTCGCTCGTGCACGGGGATTGCATACCTGAGCAGCATGACGTCACGAGACGAAAAGAGGCAGCGATGCGCGAACGTTTGATATCGCCTTCCTCCGCGGCCCGGGCCCTCCTCAGCGAGGAGCCGGCTCTATAAATAGGATATCCGGTCGCTTGCTAATTATATACCTATGCACGCCCGTTCGTCAAACGGCGAATCCGCGAGAAAGCAAAGCCCGGAATTTTCTTACTTTCGAGAGAGCGCCACGAGAGAATCCCATTTCCGCGCCCGTGACGGGTTTATCCTCCCCTTCTTATCCTTGAAATGTCGTCGTAAGTTGCTGTGGAAGAATAACGGATCGTACGATCGCACAAACGATTGTAGCGTGCGCTATTTCACCCTATATATCGTTGCGAGGAGGCTATATAGAGGCCGCATTCCTCTTCGCGAACAAAGAAAATTACTATGCGCGAGGAAAAAAACGGAGCATGCTTAATTGTTCATCGGAGCGCTTTAGGATTCGGTTAGTGAAGGCGCGTAAAAGCGAGGCGAGCAAAAAGTCTCGCTAATTGGTTGGTTTTATGTCATGGTAAATTAATTATAACGAGAATGTTTCGTGACATTGTCGAGTAGAACAGATCAGTAAATTAATATGTCTATGTTTTTTAATCGAATACACAATTGTGATAATTCTTGTCAGTGCATTTTTCAAGTCAATATATTGCAATTATAATACTTTACTCAAACATAATGCAAAGCATGACGATACATTAAAATAACATCAAAATAGCTCCAAAATGATTACTATAAAAATTATTTTTTAATTAAACATTTTATTTTAACGTCATTTTGATATTATCGTGACTTATTGCTCTGCTTAAATAGTTTTACGATTTTACACGCAATTAATTATGATTGACAAAAAAGTACATATCGATATTTTTATTTAGACTTGCGTTACATGGAAAAATTTTATTTTATTCTATCTTGTTATACAAGAGAAGAATAAGAAAAAGGAACACTCTATAATCAGTCCGTGAATTTTGTATATTTATCTATAATCGCATTCTTGTCCGATGCCACAGATTTTCTTCTGTTGGACGAGTGAGGAGACACAAACACCACCATGGATGCGATCAAGAAGAAGATGCAGGGAATGAAGCTGGAGAAGGACAACGCGATGGATCGCGCGTTGCTTTGCGAACAGCAAGCTCGTGATGCCAATGCGCGAGCTGAAAAGGTATAAAAAACTATTATTCTTCACGACAACTTTGAAATAATCATCGTTCATGCAAAAATATATACGAAAATATATACAGAATTTGATAATTGATGTGATAAACTTAAAGATGATTGAATTGATTGACAATTTATTTATGATTTTGAAATAGCGATAAAAATACAATCTTATGCTGACGCCTGACGCTCACGTTTAGCGTCAAAATGCTACGTCAAAATATCAAGTGTCAAATTTGATCATATGATCTATTTTAATGCTAAAAATACTAAGTGTCAGCACAAAAAGGTATTTTAAAAATATACATTAAGCTAAATTATTGTAATCTATTTTTTAAATAACAGTAATATGAAGAAATATTGAGATATATTGATTTACACAGGCTGAGGAAGAGGCTCGTGCCCTGCAAAAAAAGATCCAGACCATCGAGAATGAGCTTGACCAAACTCAGGAAGCTCTTATGCAGGTCAACGCGAAATTAGAAGAGAAAGACAAGGCTCTGCAAAACGTAAGTCGAGCAAATATTTTTATTATTCCATAAATGAAGAAATATTTGGCAATATTGATCGAATCAGAAATGAATTTTAATAATTATTTTGATTTATTATAATTAATTAAGATCAAATATA
>Ga0157364_1002075_pt1 | contig 18138 bp, 5 predicted proteins | sample AttsexASBM2_FD_111476 | JGI IMG/M metagenome (GOLD analysis project Ga0157364, IMG submission 111476) | Fungus gardens microbial communities from leaf cutter ant in Ribeirão Preto, State of São Paulo, Brazil - Atta sexdens ASBM2 | ecosystem: Host-associated > Fungi > Mycelium > Unclassified ...
AAAATGTTATGTGCATTATACAATAATAATTTAGCGCAATATCTTTCCACAAACAATAAATATCAAATAAATAATAAAGTGCTCACTTCATAGTTGTCCCGTCATCATCCGATGCTTCTTCTATTGCTACTTCTTTTATTTGGCACACACAATACCTGCAAAATACAATTATATTAGTACTATAATTAAGCACGTAAAATCAGAATATACAATTAGAATACGCGCGGCATTTTGCACTATACATTAATTACGATATTAATAGCAAGTGTGCGACGCACACTTTGTATTATCAAGGGATTAAATAGTTTATCATGTTATGATAGAAAAAAATAACAAAAGAATCTACCGTACGTGTAAGTGAAGTACAATTTGCCGTATTTGTAATTTTCGAAAACGGTTAGGTTGCCTGTAACTACTTGAATAACGGATTTCGAAAATTTTATGAAATACGCGCTTTTGCTATTAACCTCCGTATGAGCGTCAAACTTATGTTAATGTATAGTTAACGAATAATGACTCGAAAAATGACTTGTTACAACTGTTTAGAATTTAAACAGTGCTGCTTATCGGGACGTTGCTCCGCGAAGTTCCATTAACAAAGATGGCTGCCAATTTTATGCGCGAATTACACGGAATGATATATATATATATTAAACGCGAATATCACATTTCAATATCACATGTGTAATATCACATTTCAATATCACATGTGTAATATCTTTTGAATGCACTAATTCTCCCGAATAGATAAATGTTGAATCTAAACATCGCTACCTAGTCAGAAATGATATTAGAATCGAATCGATGTCGATTCAACATCGATCGACGTCGAAAGCATCAAATCGACATCGATTCAATGTCGATTCCATTATCATTTTTGACTGGGTAATGAAATAATTATCACGGATGATAATTATTCATATCATCCGTGATAATTATTTCATTAGCGATGCTTAGATTCAATATTTACCTATTCGCGGGAAAATTACGCATGAACATCGCGATGAAATAGCAAATTATACTTTCTGTTGTCTACTTTAAAATGCTCTCAAAATTAATCATACCAGTTGCTTGTCTCAAGAAACGATTGTTTGCGCTGCCTCGAATAGCTCACGAATCATCATCATTAATCACAGTAATTGATCGATTGTGTGAACTCACAACGATTGTTCATAGAAAATGACTGTTTTATTTTCATTTACGTTCCGAAAAGTATTAGAACAACACGATGAGAGACTATTCATCGCTATTTGTTCGCTCGGGCCAAGCCGCGCAAATGATAACAACAAAGCGATCTTGCGTGAACATTGCATGCTGTGTATATATAAGTTATAATACGTCGTGTTAAACAGTTGTACGAAATATTTTACATATGAAATGCGAATATCAGGAAACATAAGTATCTCGGTGCTAAGAGAATTATAATAATGCGATGAGAGGCAACAACGCATTACTATCCGTCTGCTCGAACTTTGCTGCGTAAATGATAACAAAGCGATCTTACATGAACATCGCACGCTATGCATGCAACTATAACATGTCGTGTTAAGCAGTTATACAAAATATTTTACATACACTTCAAAATTTATTGTAGAGAATTTTTTTGTGAATCCTACTCTGAAGAGTAAATCTCACATTGTTAAAAAAAAAAGAAATTTGCTTCCGTTATATATATATATATATATATATATATAATGGAAGCAAATTTCAAGCAAATACATTAAAAATATTTAATGTTGTCAATGAAAATGAAGTTGTAAATAACTTAAATTTAAAATAACTTAAATTTATATTAAATTTCATGCAAAGCTATATAAAATTTAATAAAAAATGTACTAAACTTCATAAAAAGTATACTAAATTTCATGTATACAAATACACTTTTCAGATACATTAAATTTAATTTAGTGTCATAAAATTGAATTGAATTTGTGTAACACTTGAAAATACATTAAATTTCATGATATTTTTAACAGCATAAAACTTACAGCAATATTACTGCAATATTACACCTTGCAGCAATATTGTTGTAAGTTCTGTGCTGTTGAGAAAAATTTAGCTCACTCATAGATTGAAAACTGAGTCACTTTTTTATAAGAATAGTTCAATTTTCTCTAAAGAGTGAGATTCCACTCTAAAGAATTTAGAGTCCTTAGAAATGTGTGAATATTCAGATTCATTTCCTTTCCTTGGAGTCGGAAAACTGATTTTGGAATTATTATCACATTTCGCGTTTTACTTTGTAGACTCATTCGCTAATATATGTATGTACAATGTATTCTTATCTTGTAATAAATATGTATGTTTATCTTATGAATTAGATGACGCTAATGAATCCATAAAATAATGATATAATTTGCTTATACATATATGTTATATTAAAAAAATATAATCCTATTGTTGCTAAAAAAGTTTGATAATAAAATAAACAGCTGAGTAATTATTTCATTTAAAAAGTTTCGATTGTAAAAAGTATTTGTGCAAAAATAAAATTTTATCATTTTTTTTAAATTTTGATATTTTTAAAATCGTGAAAATATATATGTGAAAATATATATGAAAAAAAAACGAATTTACTAAACGAATAATTGTAGTTTCAATAAGAAAATGTGATTAAAATATCGCACAGAGTATAATATTTTAGTCTCATTATCTCGATTTATTGAAATTACAATTTTATTTTTCTCAGGATTAAAAGATTGACTTTAATCAATTTGAAGAATCTATTATTAAAAGATTTATTGTTATTATATATAAAAATTTTATTATATATAAAAACAATTTAAGGAATATCATGTTAAATATTTATATAAAAAATAATCTTATTAAAATTTGATATTTTATCTCTTACAAAATATAATATTTTATACACAACCTATATTATATTGATCTATACAGATTTGTATCTATACAGATACGAATAATGCATGAATAAAGAAGCAAAATTTTATTCCGATAATGTATCAAGATACTACAATATACTACATTAGCTTTTATCGTGTTGCAGGCGCGCGGATGATGTATCGATACTTGCCAAAATCTGTGGGTCTCAGACGTATTACTTTGCACAAATCGATGTCACAAGGCGACAAGATGTATCTATTAATCTGTGAGTGTTCGCAACTGCAAGACAATCTATCTGCTGCGGCAATACTTCTGCCGGCACTTCGTGCACGTCTGTGCGGATACACCGGACTTTACAGACCCTCCGTATGCTTCTGATTCCTCACCCGGTTGTTAGAATCTGCGAGAAACATCCTTTCGATCGCATTACGTATAACTCTGCAGAAAAATCCAAACGAAATGGTGTCGTATCAAATTTCAATCTTTTACTTCACGATTCTATTTGTAACTAAACAAGTTGACTATCGATACCTTTCAGCTAATAGTAAAACGATATCGATAAGCAATGGTATCGATCAGCATTTATATTTTTGATCAGAATTAATTTTGATTTTGCAGGAATATAATTAATACTATAACGGGAGAAAAGATGCAATACCGATTTGCAGGAACTGAGGATATATCGCAAATATTGTTAACGAACGAGACACTGTGATTTCTATTATCGTACTACCTATTATAAGGAGCGCAACTTCGTATACGCTTTAGACGAGTCTCGTTGATAATCGACGAAACGGCCTGCATGCTCGATTAGATATGCAACTGAACCTATTTGTATTTTTCGACTTTACTATCTCGTTCATTACGCAAGCGAGCATTGCCCAAGTAGGGTCACCGAACGAAGCGGAAATGAAATGTATACAGAACGAAGTAATAAAATTGATAGGTTGCAGAAAGTATATTGTAATATATATACGTAATATAAAATAATGCAAAACGGATGTCCGATCAATCTTATATACAGATGAAGCGTCAAGGATATTCTCGATATTTAATTTCTTGAAAGAACATTCTATGTATTAACATGGAAAAGTTAACGATGTAAGTGTTGCCGATTAGAGACGTTTGGTCATCCTACGGGCATCATAATATACAAGCATAACGATATACGCAACATACTTTTATTACTATTGATAACTATCGAATATAATCGCTAATTACATATCATACTCGATAAACTGTGATATTTGAACCAGCGGCGTATATATCACAATGGGAAACTCCTCTTGAAAACCTATTCTTGAAAATGCTACTCTTGAAATCAATTTAGGTGACTTAGGCACAAGATAGTGGAAGGCCAACGCGGTAGAACATAATAACTTCTTTATCGATTATCTTAATATTTGATATTATATGTATATCCGTATACACGGATTTTACGCTCGCGAAATTCGATCAGCAGATGTGTCACGTGCGTGGATAAATTACATTTTCAAAAAATAGAAGTTTAAATAAAATATATCTTTTACTTCTAATTATATCACTTTTTCCCTTTCATTCCGTAAAATAAAAAAAAAGTTCATAAACTTTATTTCAAACGATGATTTTATCACATCTGAAGGAATAAACAAATAAAAAATATATATATTATCTTATTTAGAGATTTAATAAATCTTTTCTCGATGTCTTAATTATTTTTTTACAGGAACTTAAAAATGTATAGCCGTATAGAAATAATTTATTTAAAATCAAAGCTCAATTTAAGCAAACAAAATTCAAGAATTTGTATTTTATCCACATAAAAAAAGTTCTTTCCATACATACGGAGAGAGATGAGAACAAAACAAGTATGCGCGGGAAAAGCTTGCAAATCCCATTTTTAGGTGCCTATAGCCATTTTAGAGAGTGAAAGAGTAGCGTGAGTTGGCATTGTAGTACAAAAAAAATTGTATAGCCAATATACGCTTGTTGCATACAGACAATAGATAGGACGATTACGCAGGCGTGATCGTCATCTGTAGATTTGTAATAAAATACAAGACCTATATAACGGCGTACTTTATCATACGCCCGAATTGTATACTCGCTGAACACAAAGTGGAACAAAATGCTCTTAACTTAATAACAAAAAAGAAAAAGAAAAAGGGAAGTTAGGAAATTTCGCAATTTTACTGTGATCATACGCGTATCATGTTCGATACATTCATGCGTGCGATTCAGCACGACAAATAAGTGCAATATTATAAAATATGATAAATGCTACAATGAGCCAATATTGTCCAGTCTATATGTATAAATCATGAAAAAGAAAAAAATACGTAAGAAACAGTACATATTATTATAATTCAAATGCGTCAATAAAATATTTGATCCATTGCATTCTCTTTTCTCATCATTGTATAATTATACTGAAACATAAATTCCGATTATACATGGTATTTTGTACATATGTAGAAAAATTTTTATGTGATATTATTTTAAAAAAGGCTGGACATCGCATTAACCCTTTCAGTGACAAGTTAATTACAAGAGATTAAATTAAGATAATTTAAGTTAGATTTGAATTTTAATAATTTACATTTATTATTAAAAATATTTTTCAATTTTTATTATATATATGTATACAAAATATCTAATTTTGTTGTTTAAAACTAAAAAAAAATTAATATGGGATGTTTCAAAAATTAATAAAACATTTAATTTGTGATATTGAAGAAAAAGAAATACTGAAAGGGTTAAAATATGACCACTTTTGTTCTTCAAGAAGAGAAACTTTTTCCTACAAAAAGAACTTTTGCTCTATATAGAGGAGTATACCTCCTCAAAGTAACAAGCATACAAAGCTTCATATTTCTCAATTATGTCTGGCAACAGATTATCAAGGGAATAAGAATATCTTTGGATATCAGGATACGTAAATAAATGTGATGAATTGTATGATACATTGTTACTTCGCGAGTATAATAGATTTATTAAATCGTGTACAACGAATAACAATAAATTACTTCTAACATTAAACGTTATACAACGTTGATTTTCCCTTTCTTATCAATAAAATATGCATATTTATACTTTCTTAAGTTCTTTTTGCATTTAATATATACATTTGACTTTTAGTCACAAAGTATCCAATAGAAAAAGGATACAATGTTCTATTAATACAACTTAACTTATATAATAATGTTGTAATTATGTCATATACATATATTTATTTTAACATTTAATATCCCCTAGGACCTCTAAATCGCCGCCTACCATCAATCTGTGAGAAAGTAAAGAAAAAAAATAAAACTATACATATAATATACATATAATATACATATAATATACATATAAACATATTCCATATACTTTTCTGAAGAAAAGGTATATATCTTCTTTTGTCAATATTTAAAAATTATTATGCAAATCCATTTATACTTACTGTAGAATGTTTACATTCAAAGAATGTTCTCTGTAAAGCAAAACATTCATCCGGAACTGTGCTATCCCGTAATTTGAGGCATTCTTTGGGGGTACGTTTGTACTGTCAAAGAAACAACATTTTTTTAAACAAGAGGAAGAAAAGTATGCTTTTATATAATGTTTTTTAAATATATACGTCTGACTTGTCTGAGTTTGAAAACCAGAAATGGAAGTTTTAAATGTGATCAAATCATATTGTAATTATCGATATTTACTTAAAAAATATAAAAAATTACAACCAAGAAATAGAAAGAACAAAGAGACAAAGTTTGAGATACAATATTCCAGAATTAATTTGGCAATCGGAATTGGTACTTTTGATATGATTGAACCTATACTGATAGACATGATTACTTGAAAAATACAAAAAATTTAGACAAAAATGGAGAGAATAACAAGATAAGATATTATTTTTCGCAAAACTAAGTATGCATATGTATAAAAAAATATACCGCTGAATTGTAGCGGCATCAGGGGTATTATAGGTTATGGAGGTTTTGCGTTCACTTACAATTTTACAACAATCGCTTTCAAGCAAACATATTTTGAGATCAGCGCGAATGTTCGCGCATCGGGATTTATCTTTCAACGTTTCACCCTCTTCCTCAAATCGCATCATCTTAAATAACACTTGATTCTTACAGTCACTGAAGAAGCGTCGTTTATCCCTTATCCCACGCTCATGCCTCCCGCAATATGCCTAACCTAACCTAATTCGATTCGATACAATTCATACAATACAAGCCTCCTACAGCTTGCTAAATACACGTCACCCCTCATCCGTCACTTGTAACAACATTCTTCCTGAATATTCATGCATATGCGAATAAACGTTCTCGTTGAAGGGTAAACTTATTTTAAGCATGATCGCATTATGCCTCAAAAATTAATGAATTCGACGTTCGAAGAACAGAAAAGCGTTAGGTAATTTTCAAGGTTATTTGATTATCCGATTACAATTTTGTCGTATCGTTATTTATATAAACTTCTTGCAACATGTGAACAAATAACATTATGTGTACAAATTTACAAATATAATCAATTGCAGTCAATAGTGTTTATAGAAACTGTGTACTTTTTATAAGAAATTTAGAAAATGAATATTATATTATAAATGGAAAATCTCTTTAAATTAGAAATTAAAATATACTTTTTAATGATAAAATAAACTCTCAGGCAGACGATCCATCTGCGTGGAAGAGAAGGTTCTCCGTATTATGTGTTTTTACATTCGGATGACGAAGGTAGCACAGATGAGGACATCTCTTTACAAACTATCAAACGACCTACGTCATTATGTCGAAAAATTCAGGTGATCAATGTGCAAATAAAACCTGAAGATACTCTGCAAGCGTTAGCTCTTCGATACAGATGTACAGTGAGTAGGAAAACATGATAGCGGCATAAAGATATGCAATCATAGGTCTGTTTTTTAATCTGAACATCATGGTTCATATTTTCTTCTTTTTCTTTTCATGTTGAAGAGAAAAATGAATTGTGAGGAGTTCAAATAAAAAAAACAAATCTGATATCTTTGTTTCCTTTTATTTATGCGTTGCATAATTTTAGACACATGTTGTATAGTAAAAAAATGTGGCATACGTCACAAAGAATATCATAAAGATATGCAATCAGGCCTGTTCTTTTTTAGCTGAATTTCATGATTCGTCTTTCCTTTTTTTCTTTTTATGTTGGAGAGAAAAGTGAATTATGTAAATTCAACTAAAAATGATAGCTCTCATATCTTTATGTTCTCTTTTAGTCATATAACATGCAATGCATAATTTTTGACATATAGTAAGAAAACGTGTATATATATATATATACGTGGCATAAAGATATGTATAATCTTTATGCTTATTTATATTCATAATATGCATCGCATAATTTTAGATATCTGAATTGAAAAGAATTAATAAAATCGACAAAGAGAATGAAATATATGCTAAGCCTTATATTAAGGTTCCCATACAACCATTCTCTATTTTAACTGAGACGTCGCATGAAAATCAAGGCAATAATATTATCACTATGTCTGAGCAATGCCAAGAGGAAGTACCTGCGACAACGGATGAACAATTGATAGACTTAAGTGCCACATCGACGAGTACGGAGTCTTCAAATACAGAAATTAATACGATCATACTGAATTCAGTGTGTGAACCTCTATCGTCTTACAATGGTACCAATATTCCTGATATTTCTCACACAGAGCACGATGCGTTACTTGATGATGTTGAGAATACAGAAATAGTTGAATCCTGTGAAACAAATATGTTCAAATGTTCGGGCGATAATTGGGGATTGTCCTGGACACAATTGCTCGTATTCTCATTACTATTAAGTTTTGCAGGGCCTATTATATACATACTTTATATAACGGAATATTCAGCTAAAACAAATATAACTGTAAGTAACTGATATTTCGTGTAAAGGAATATACAAGAATAGAAAGTCACAGGATAAGAATATGTTTTGCATATAGATACACTTACAATTTTCAAGTTAAATTAAAAATTGAATTTCCATGATTTTCTAATTATCAAAAAATGTAATTATTTTCTTACATATTATATACATTAAAAAAACCAAACATTTGCCAATGTTTTATTAGCAATTAAAATTACAAATTTAATATCTATATCAAAAATATATTTTCTTATCCTATTTTTATCATAAGTCTCAGAACTGTCCTTTGTATTGAGTGAGATCTTTTTATAGCTGTAACTACTATTAATGAAATTGATAAATTCTAATATTTAGTAATAAGATTAAAATTATATTATTGTTCATGTAGAAAAGTTATTAAGTTGTCATACTATACCAAACATAATTGTGATAAATTTGTGACAAAATTAATTTAATAAGAACGATTAAAACCATTAATAGAAAATAGTATAGAAAATATTGAATACATAAGTAATATTTAGATAAATATTGGTGCCTTTATAACTGGAACTCTCTATTGTTGTTGTAAAATCTAAATACTATAAAATAAATCTGTCATACTTTTGTGATGGAAATATTATTAATATTGCAGATTAATTCAATAATATATATTATTATATGGAATTAGTTTTTTACGTGACAAACTATTATCTTTATTATAAACTTTGACACAAATATAACATGTCTTCTTTTTAAAAATTGAATATTTTTATAATTTACGATACAACGATATATATGCCAAAATACGTGTAATTATTTTTATATGTTAATACTTGTTAAAAAATGCTGAAATATATTTTTTAAAACTAAGTGATATGTTGTTACTTAATAATTTCACATTTTATTATATGCAATATGTAATTTAAAAAATTCAATTAGATATGCAAATTATTTTCTTAAAAAATGCTCATTCATATAATATGTATTGAAGGAATGATATATGAAAAATATATGCTATTAGTATTTTTATAGAAATTTTATTTTTATCATTTTGCCAGATTTCGAATATGAGAATTATAATACAGAATTGTGTAATCACGTTTTGCAATTTTTTTCTTACCTCATCCTTGAAATCTGCCAAAAATGTTCTGTAATTAAAACAAAAATATATAGGTATGTTATAAATATTACATTCATACAAAAAAATTCATTTTTAAGCTTGATCATTTATGTATCGTATGATAAAGCTCTTTAAATCTGTTGATTAATTACAGAGAGGTCTCGGATCTTTCCGTGTTGCAGTCAATCAACAGAATTTGAAATCTTTATCGTACCGACACACGAAATGTTATGTTATGGTCTTAATCCTAAAATCCTAAATTCAACCAATAGGGTTGCCATTTCCTAATTAGATCTAATTGAAATCTATATTCCTATCACTGGCTGAATTTTAGGATTTTAGGATTAAGACTGAAGCATAATACATTAGGCTTAAAAGCCTTAAAAACTTGATTACAAAAATATTCAGAAAGTATATGACATTCTTCAATATATCTTCAGAAGACCGTCGTGTTTTCATCATTTAAGTTAAATTTTAATAGAATTATATTAATCCTTAATTTTTGGCATCTTTACTACACATGATGGGTCTTTCGCATCTTGGATTAATTTCACTTTTATAAGTATATAAAAATTATTAAACAATTTTTATAAAATTTTATATTTTGATTTCTTCAGAAAGTTGTACATTTATAATAAATATTTATAATAAATTGTATATACATCATGTACAATTGTTGTATATAAAAAAAATGTGCAGGACACAAATGACCCAAAGGTATATTAAAGATTAATAGTAATATAAATTACAAATAATGAATATTACAAACCATTGCTGTAAGATATTTAGAACTTCTTGAAGCTTTTCTTTGATCCTGTTCCTTTCGATACCTTCAATACATTAAATCTTACTGTCTTGCTTAAAGGTCTGCATTCTCCAATGGTGACTACATCACCAATTTCTACATCTCTGAAATATAACATAAAGTTCGTAAATATGAATGCTAAATTAATTGCTCATTTTCTTTAAATATTATTCTGTAACTCAGATATATAATGATCATCAAAACATCTCAGTAGACCATCGTGATATATATAAATTATCATCATAAAAGTGGAAATTAAAAAAATTTTATAATAGAAAAAAATTATTTTATTGGCTACCTGAAACAAGGACTGAGATGGACACTCATATTGCGATGACGCTTCTCGAACCGATTGTACTTCCTAATGTAATGCAAATAATCCCTGCGAATAACTATAGTACGTTGCATTTTCATCTTTTGTACAACGCCAGTAAGAATACGTCCTCTAATCGATACATTGCCAGTGAATGGGCATTTCTTATCGATATAGGTTCCCTCAAGAGCCTGCAAAGATTAAACCAGCAAAATATATAAGGTATCTTATATATTCTTTATCAATAAGAAATAGATGTAAAAATACTCAGAAAATATAGACTCTTCAAAATATCTTCAGAAGACCATCGTGATATTTATATTATCATCAATTAATATTTTGGTCATATTTACGATAACAGTAATGTAATAAAAATGATCTATAACAATAGTATTGTAATAAAAATAATTATAAAATAATTATATATAATTATATTATATATTAACAATCTGTAGTTATTTAAATCTTAATCAAACACTTTAGCCCAATATCCTACTTGAATAATATTATAGATCTGTTTTTATAGCTAAATTTTATAACCAAATTAAATATATTTTTGGAATCTAAAGCAAAATAAATATATTTGATATTTGACGAAAGCAAGAAAGAAAATTCTAATATAATCTAGCGGAATAAAAACAAATTAAATTTTGGTACATTCAACCATTTACATCTCATACAAAAGGTGAGTTTTTAATTCATCGATTGATCAATTGCGTAAATACAATTTTGTAATTCGATAAAAGTAGCATTTGCAATTGATCAGTCGAATTAAAAAACTGTACGCTGAGTTAGGCTGCTTTCCTTTTAGGAGACACAAATGTCGTTCTAATTTCCTTGGCATTCAATGAATAATAAAGATAAAACAATACTTAAGACAAATGTATTTCCTTAATTAGTATCTCTTAATCAATGCTTCTTATATATGAAATAAATTAATAGTAAATGAAACACATCTATTCTAAGATTATCAATTAAAATCATCATAAAACCAGAGCAATAAAAATCAGAGCAAGGCAGATTTATACCTACTTCGCGAGGAGTTTTGAAACCGAGTCCGACATTGCGGCTATATCTCATAGGCTTCCTGCGCTTCGGGCCCAGACCTTTCTTACGGTTAAGAAAGATCGTGGGCTGTTTCTGGAACGCACGTTCGCTCTATAACAAATAAAATTGTATGGATTACGTGTCATTTCTACTTCTTCGTGTCTGAATCTTTGCACGCGTGGACGACCTAACCACGTGCTACGCCGACAAACTTTAACTATTTGAATGCATCTTGATCTATGATCTTACTTGATAAACTATTTTTATCAGCTAACGCTAATCATAACAAGGGTATATTTTTATAAAATAATATTGTGATGTATAAATGAGGAAATTAATTTATTTACGACCACGGCGTCGAACACGTACCTGATCAGCCATCTTGTTCGTCTGAAAGAGCGACGAAGACCGGAAGAATGGACCATGGCAATTGGCATGGTGGAATTGATAGAAAGATGTACGATGTAAAGGCTACGCGCATAATAGAATGAAATAAAGGTGCCTTTTCATGCTGATGCTCGATGCTTATTTTCAATATCAAAATAAATGATCAAAATTGATGCTTGATATTCGTCATTTCTATCACACGACTTCTTTTAACATTGAAAATGAGCGTTGAACGTCGGCATGAAAAGACACCTTAAGGGCTGTGATTCAAAATTACAGTCAGTGCTGAAAATGTATAGTATACATGACGTAGGTCGGTATTCAGTCGGTTCTTAGACTGGTATTCATAGTCAGATCTTATCTTCAAGACCATTTTAAGTACGGTCTTAAGAAGTCACGAATCAATCAAAGCTACATTAATGTCTTAAGACATTACTTAAGACGATCTTGAAAGAGTAGACTCGAACTATGAATATCGACTTTATTTTGAGATCATCTTAAGCCTAATTTTGTGCGACATCCAATATGAAGTATTGATTTCAAAATGCAAGCTTCAGATTGGCTGTCGCAACAAATTTGCGATCGGCTTGCAACTAATATAGAACCGGCTTTATACGTGGTCTATAATGGCAATAATTGATTAAGGAGTAGGTGTAGAAATCGACCAACTATAGTTGATTATTTTTCTCACATTCAATTATGATTGATCGATTTCTATGCCTACTCCTTAATCCACTACTGCTATTGTCCATTGTAGACTATGCATAAAGATGCTAATGCGGCTCTCTGATTGGTTTATGACATCTTAAGACAACCTCAAATGAATACTAGCCGTAGACTGTAGATTTTCACCGCTACCAGTGAATTTGAGAATACAATCAAGGAATTAAGAGCTCTGCATAACAAAAGGAACAGGGAATGGAGAACAGAGAATAAGAATTTCAATCTATCAAAAATCATGTATTGTGGAATATACAGTTTCTGATAGTTTCTGATAGTTGAAATTTTTATTCTCTGTTCTGTTCCCTTTATTCCTGTCCTGTTCCTTTTATTGTTGAGCGGAGCTCTTTATGCCCGTTTCTACCAATGTAGATTAATTTTAATCTCAGTTCAATTTACTCGTTTTTTTCTAATCTTTAGAACTAGAAAAAAACGAAGAGTTAGTTGAACTGAGATTAAAATTAATTTACATTGGTAGAAATGGGAATTAGAGTATCGATCATGTAACTTTTTTTTAGAGCGGAAATGTGAAAAGTGAAAATTTTTATGTACACAGAAAAATTGCAACACTTTTTTCGATGGGTTTTGGTATGCAGCTTAATCAAGCGATTGATTCTTATTTATAGATCCATAAGTAAGAACCAATCACTCGGAAAGCAAGTTACGTTCTGAAACCCATTGAAGAAAAAGTGTTGCAACCTTTCTGTGACCGGCTATATGTATGAACATAGACCACTGCTACACGGCACGCTAATCGGATTTAATTGCATCCGTAGTTATGAAACTAGCCAATCACAGTTGTTTCATTCATCCGAGGAACAGCTATGATTGGTCAATTAAACCAGATTAAGCGTGTCGTGTAGCAGAGATTACACATTAGGGGCTCAGTAAAAGGAATAGGGAACAGAGAACAGAAAATAAGAATTTCAATCTTTCTATCAGAAACTGTGTATTCCACAATACATAATTTTTGTATTATTTCTATTTATCAATATTCTAATTACATATTTTTCTAATTAATTCTGCATGTAAAAGTATTAAAATAAAGTTATCACAGAATCAGTGATTTATAAGAAATAATCATGATAAAAATAAGATTAGAGAGAATAGGCGCTTATAGAAATGCGCTAATATTAAAAATATTCTTAATATTACAAAATTAACAAATTTTATTAAGAAATCGAAAAACAAAAGTCAATTGTAATTGATATTAACATTTTGATATTAATATTTTTCTCTACATAGCGTCTATTTTTTTTAGCTCTGTTTCTATCATTATGATTGTTTTTAAATATAGGAAATCTTATTACTTTATTAATTTTTGATTTGTAAGAGATACAAAAAATTATTTTTTATGTTTAGTATATATACATATATATATATATATATATATATATATATATATATTTTGATGATTCCATACAGAAAGCTAAACAAGCATTTGTAATTTTGACATAAAAATCACAATTTATACCTTTATATTAAAAGATACATGTTACATAAATTTGTATTTACATTTTTAAAGCAAAAAGCATTTTCGTTCATATAGTCTAATGTGTACGAATTTTCGTCACGTATGTTTTATACAATAAACTTTTAATTGGTAACAATGTATAAGAAATTTTTTATATAAAAGTATTTATATATATAAGTATAATGTTATATAATTATATATAAAATATTCTTATATTTTTTTCCTTCTCTTTGTCCATATTTAACAAATAATAAGAATAATTATTATTCATTAATAAATAAGAATTAATAAGAAGATTGAATATTAATTAATAAAAAATAACATTTAAATTGATTTTTTACAAAAAATTGTAATTATATAATATTCTATATCTTACTAATGTAATAATATACGTATATAATTGATTATATATATAGGTATATTTTTCATTTTTTCGTAAAAAATAATGTCAAAATTATTCTTCTAATTATTTATTATATTTGTTACTATTTTTTCTATATACGTATATTTATACAGAATAAAGCGGGGTAATTTTGATAAGTAACAGAATTTTTTAATTATAAATTTTTTAATTATAAATTTTTAATTGTAAAAGAAATTGAGATCTCATAGTGTATTCAATATCAAAATATATATTATTGATATATTTATACAATAGTGTATGTTTTATATAATTAAATACACTATATGATCTCAATCTTTTATACAATTAGAAAATTCAAATTACCCCTTTATTCTATTTTTTATTTGAAAAAAATAATACATGACGATCATTGTTATATCCTGTCAATATCCTGATTCCGATTATCATTACGTAGATGCTTACACTGAAATTATATTATTACACTGAAATTATATTATAATTATAATTATATTTAAATTACGGTTTTAAGTTATCAGTAAATAAAAATAAATATCGAAGATGTCGAGAAAAGTATCGTAAACAATTTACATATACAATAAAAAATGTTGAACTATCGAACGCAGATTATAAAATGGATAAAACTTTCCCGGACCAATATTCTTCCTCTTTCATTGTCTCTACTAGTTAGCAGCAGTATTTTGTACTTTTTCTTCGCATTTCATGAAAACTTGCACCGGTGTCGTCAAATAAGTCATGTTGGTAAAAGTGTAGTGTTTACATTTGTTGCATTTAATTTTCCCGATGTTCTTTTCGTGATCGCTAAAAATATTTAAAAAAAAAACAATGTGCAAGTTGGATTCAATCAATTTTTTTCGACTTCAATACGAATTCAAGTAGCTTTTTGCGACTCTTGGAACTTACACGAATAACTTACATTTTAACATAGCATGACTTTTTCCGTTTACAAAATGGACACGTAAACAATGCCGCAGTCTTTTCAATATTTAAACGTTGTCTTTCTCTTTCCGTACTGTTTCTATTTCCCATCTTCAAGCATCTAAAACACGCATCTTCCATTAGATTGTTTATTTCGCGAATATTTAAGTAATTTTAGTAATTATATCTACAGTTTTCTTGTATATCTCAGTCTTCTATCTTTTACAATAATATGATTATAATGTAATTGACTTAATATATATATATATATATGTATATCTTTCAAAAAATTAATCGTAATTTCTATCATTTTGTTATTTTATACACGCGTTTTGTGTAATGCTTCATAAAGTTGAGAAATACTTTTAATAGTAATAAAAAATTGAGAAAAGTAACAGTATGTCAATAAAATTATCAAAATAATTAAAACACATTAAAATGTTTAATTATATATAGTCATATTATTGTTCACAAATATTTACTTATTGTATTATGTTGACACAGACTTTCTGGAGAAATATATATATAAAGAGGAATAGCATATTGTATTGTGACAAATATTTTTGAATTATTATTACTTAATTACATGTAATATTAAAAACTTTGTTATTAAATATTTTTTAATACATAGAAATATATACATACTGATTAAATTATCTGAGCACTATCAAAAATTTAGTGATCATGTTATCCTGTGCTTTTATTCTGTTAGATATTATGGTAGCAACTGGTCTGTGATAATATACTGATACTTAGATTTGTTTTGATCTGTTACAAAGTGATTCAGTTAAATTTCTCGAAGCAATATACGTATATTTATCACAAAATTATGCTGAATTTGCTCTTGTATATATTTTGAATTCAAAATACCGCTCATTTAACGAATTTCTTCATTAATTATCATTAATTGTAATCAAAGAGTAATAATTGAATTAAATTGAATGTAATTAAAGAGAAATAATAGAATTTATGCCATTCATTGTTGTTTGCTTATATCAAGATACATTGTATGTAACACATAAGTATTTCATTTAGATTCAACAGCAATTATTGCTGTTAAAAACAAACATCATGGACATTCAAAAATTATTCACAAGTGTTTGTCGTGTAATATTATATATCATAACGCATTAAATACTGCATGCAACCATTACATAATCGTTAATTAATATCCAAACATCAATTCACCGTAATTAATATTATATATATATTCAACAATATATTTTTGACACATATTGTGCGTAATAGTTATATATTATTGAATATAAAATTAATATTGATGTTATGATCATTTTGTTAATATTTTTATTGTGTAATGGCGATTAATGCTAAAGTGGAATATTTCTATCGATTTATTCTAAGTTCCATGTTCATTAAAAAAATTAGGCTGTTGTAAAAATTCATTAATTATTTTTTAAAAAATGTACCATATCGAGATTTTCGAAATTCAAGCTTTTACAAGCTATTGTTTACTGAATTGCGTTTTCATAAAGCTGCTGCAGAAAATAAAACTCTGTCTGCATTTGTTACACCCGCCTGGCAAATCTACCAATGCGAACAATCGCGTTTAAATCGCGTCCGCAGGAGGTGTTAGAAGCTGTCATAACGAAATAACTTGGCTGACTGAGGAGCAATATATTGCGGTTGCTCTGTCTTGCGGTTATTCACGCAGAAGCGCAGACAATTTCAGCTTTTATGATCTCTCGACGTGACAAGTGCGAAAATATTGCTGTCTATGCCGCACGCAAGTTTTTGCTCGCGTTATCCATATGAAGCGTGCATAGACGTCACTACGCACAAAAGAAAATTGCTGTAATGTAATGTTTTTATATTTGCGGTTGTCACGACTATTCCTTTTCGATTCGGTTTTCACGCGGTTAATATGGAATTCGATGAAAAACCTAAAATCTAATATTTCTGCGTTTATTATTTAGTATTGTATCCTTTTGCTTCTGAGCAGTGTAAAAAGCTATGCGCGAACTTTTGTATCAAGAGACACGCAAAACGAAACGCCTCAATAACTGCATTCAGCAGGAGTAGCTTTGCAACTGTTATAGTTCTTTAATGTAATTGATTTATAGGATTTATAGGATTTACGGGTAGGGTTGTAACAATTTCAAATATGGTATAATTCTGAATAAAATTAATTTGAATCCAATTTTCCAGATTTAAGTTTGATAACTCTCTTGTGTGGAAAGTACTGAAGGATGTTAAATAGAAAAACATCTATCTTAAACTTCGAAAATTTAATTCAAATCTTATTTCAGAATTGTAC
>Ga0157364_1002076_pt1 | contig 18131 bp, 8 predicted proteins | sample AttsexASBM2_FD_111476 | JGI IMG/M metagenome (GOLD analysis project Ga0157364, IMG submission 111476) | Fungus gardens microbial communities from leaf cutter ant in Ribeirão Preto, State of São Paulo, Brazil - Atta sexdens ASBM2 | ecosystem: Host-associated > Fungi > Mycelium > Unclassified ...
TATTCTTAGTGAATAAATCATCTATTTTACTTTTTTTTTATAGTTTTAGTAATTAGAAAAGTGAAATATATTTTATAGAAATATATATTCCGTCAATACAAATATTTTATAATAATTATCGAAGTAGTCATAAGTACAATTTGTTTTTGAATATTTCAAATTTTTTTTTCAGTGTAAGTGACGAAAATTACAATTCTTATCTGAAGACAATGTGGAGTTTGAAAGATCGATAATGAAATAAAATACAATCAAACGCGATGCGATTGAATAGAAAGGCGTATTGTATCGATCGATATCAACGCTGATAATCAGACGTCAGCTGGTAATTATTCGACACATCTGTTTAGATTCGGCCTGAGTCTAATGAAACATTTTCGTAACCGGAGAAGCAAACACATCCAATGGTGTCCAATGATAGCCAATAAACGCCTCGCCATTACTTTTTCATTTCCCTTTATCATTCGTACCATCGAGCTACCGTTTCATTAATCGGCACGGCCGAACAATGAGAAGCTGACAGTTAAGCCGTTGATTTCTCTCTCACAACCGGTAAACTGTCGATAAAACCGAGAGAGATTCAGTTTTATCGAAACGCGACTCGTACCTCTCACACACATATTTCGATCGCAAAACGATCGATTCGCACTATTTCGGTAACATCTGTTGAAATTGTTCGGGGAAGCCGAATAATTCGAGATAAATGGAATGGCTCGAATAATGCCTCGGACGATTTTTTCCTGGTCGGCGTCACCGCGTGACAAATCGAGCAAATTAATCGAAACGGGGACAATAGGGAGTTTACAGGGAATTCATCGTCAAGCTGGTTTAATCGCGCGGAAATTATGCATGTCGCGTGACATTTATCGTTCGATTTTCGAACTCTTCGATCGGCCGTGACAACGATAAGAAAAGTTTTCTATTAAACGCCTCCGAGGTCAATAGAAATCAGATCGCAAATCATATTTTTAGTTACCGATAATGGAAATCAAACTTTAATACGATGATTTACAACTGAGAGAGTTGCAGAAAGGTCAGAGAAACGACCGCGATCGTTCGCATCGATTTCAAGGACCGAGAACTACGGGCGGTCTGTCAATCATGTAAGTATGTAAGAGAGTTTGGGTCGCGCATTAATCGCGCTGATGAAAACGAGGGCAACGCGATACGCTAAACTCTCGCCGGAACGAGACTGCGAAGACGGTCAACAGACCGCGAAGGTTATACAGTGGGTGTAGACAATTGAGTTTATGCCCGCATTTACATGCGTTCGCACGGGGTGAGATATAGCAGTGAGCTCATTACTCCTCGCTTATACTGCGATCCGACAGCTGCCTTAAGTAAAAGTAGTGGAAGGCCGGCGCGACGATGCGCACAAAGAAAACAGCTCCTCCATGATTTTATAATAATTCTCGTGAAGAGTCTATCACGCGACAGAACTATGAACGCAGAACTATGAACGGCTATGAGTGCTCGTTTTACGTTGCGGCATTGTCGACAAGTTATTTATTTAACGAGTCGACTTCCCTCGCATCGCGTGACACAAATATTGAATCCTGATATCACACGACGAGCCGTGATTTTTACAGGATGAACGCACGCATGCTGACCGATCGTAGATAGATAGATGAGCGTGTCTGGTGACAAACGGTTTAAAAGTCCGCGGAAAATGAACGCGGAAGGGGATAAGAGCGGGGATTTATCACAATAGGGATTGCAAAACGATCGCTCTCGTATGCGTCCACTCTCGCCCCGCATCGGACTTAATATGATTTCACGGTCGCAATATCGTGCAACGCGAGAGAACGAATATTTATCAAAGCTTAACGATCGAATATCGCGATTGTTCGAACGCGGGAAGTATTGTTTGATTGCCCAGTGAACGCGATGTGATTTTCCTGCCTCTGGTGCCTCCGGAGGATTCCAGGAATACGCTATTTAGATAAAATATATGTTCGATAATAATATATGCGTACTCCGATTACGCTGTGTGCACGTAAAAATTTATGTTGTTCGAAAAAAAGGATAAAGAATGTAAGTATATCAAATATAATTGGAAATCTGTTGGAAATATTGCAGAGAGGTATATGAAAACAATTTTGTGCTAAAGTATCTATAAATAAATTTAGCAAGATACAGATCTGCAAACAATTCCGTTGGGTTATCGAAATAATTATGTAGGGGACTCAAACTGGTTCCTACTTACTAGAATGACAAAACTTTGATATTGCTCATCTTGCTTGAGATTCCTGCGTAATTATTTTGATGATCCAATAATATTATCTCAGATCTATATCTAACTAAATATTTAGATACTCCAGCAAAATTATGGCTGCGTTCAACAGAAAAAGCAGCTTTGCAACTATTGTGTAACATTTAATATATCATATTAAATTATATTACATTAATAATTGATTTTATCTTATTTAATTATATAGATATATTATTAATAAACATTAATTTAATATTGTATTAATAATAATTTAATATAATATATACATTAATTAATAATTATATATATTATATTATTATAATAATTCGCCTTATCCTTAGTTCCTCATCGTATATGTATATACAATGGAAATGTATCTAAACGTATAAAATTAATCATATTGAAGAATTTTACAATTTACAGTCACAAAGCTGTTTCTGCTGAATGCAGTCATTTCTTCTATGTAACCGTTCCACGCATATTTTTCACACTTTGACATATTCGACGACATATATCCTTTGACTCGCATCCGTATAATCTATTCCTCTATTCACGCGCGACAGATTTCACCGCGTGCTCGAGACCTTGTCTCGAGTCTTATACTGCGTGGTATGCAGGGCGCAAAAGCGTCGCTGCAGGTGCAACGTGCCGTCGGCGTCGCCGCGAGACACGCGTGCGATGAATGCAAGAACAGTAAGGCCGAGCCGATATATAGACGCCAGGGAGTCGAACGGAAGTGTATAAGGAACGTGGAAATCGATAGCTCCGTAATCCCGAGAAACGGCGCAGCGCGGAGTACGGCGTATTCGGCGTCGCGGCTCATTGAGCACCGACCTAACACGTGTACCTTCGATTTGTTCGCAACTCAGTTTACCGCAAATCCCATGACAACAAGATCTCCACCACGATATTTCTCCTATCGTGATAAAAAGGTGTCGTTAATTAATAGAAAGTACTACATTAAATTGATTCATATATATATAGTTAGTTATAGTTAACTATAGTTACCGCCGTTGAGTTCATTCATAAAATCGTCGCACGCATTTTATTTCTTTTCTCGAAAGCCGCTTACATAGGCTTTCGAGTCAGTGACCTTAAACGGATTAATCGATGCTGTCCCACGCGAGCGTATCGCTCGACGATGCCCAGAGACGCGATACGAATTCTGCTCGTCGTGAACGGGAAGAGGAGCGCCGTTCACCTTTGTATAAAGATTGAGAGACGGTGAGAAGTATGAAGAGGAGCATTCTCATCGAAATATAATGATATTATAATAATATTATTTATCGCGCAAGCTACTTCGCCGAATCCCGGCGCCATGCAAGAATAAACGAGCCTGCAGTTGACTTTATGTTGATAGTTATTTGTAAAAGTTTAAACATCGTCGTCGGGGATCTGTGTGTGTGTGTGTGTGTGAGTGTGTACGGGGAATGAAATTTTTACAAGACGTTGGAGCGTCGTCCTATGGATATCATCCGATTCCCTCACGATCTAAATTTAAAGCGACAACGCAACGCCGCATGCGTAGAATTTCCTTGCTCGCGCCAGATTCTTCCGTATCTTCGAACAAATAAAGGCACACGTAAGGTAGTAAGATGTAAGCAATGGCAAATTCAAAAAATGTTGCTTTTACGTTTCACGTTTTTACTGTTTTAAGTTTTTCGTACGCCATATAGTAAAAAAAAAATTACTAAATCTTAAAACATATTTCTTTGAATAGTACTAAGCAAATATTTACCTACAATAAATCTATCTATATTTATTCAATAAAAAGAATGATAGTTAAATCAAATTAATAATCTCTGTATCGAATAAGCATTGTTTACATTTAATAAATATTTACTTAGAAACTATTAAAATGTTTATTAAAATTTTTTCAGTGCAGTCTTTAATTAAAGAAAAAATCAAAGAGCGGTGAATGAAAAAAAATCTGATGTGTATATAGATTTAGTTTCGAATTTTCAAGAATGATTCCAAGTGCTAGAAAAAGAAATGATGAGCAAAAAACGGTAATCGCTGTGCACAACGAATAATAGTATCCGAGAGCGCATTGATACGCTCGGGACGACTCTAATTATAGATATCGTATCACTGGCGCATTTATCCTCGTTAGCAACGCTCTGTTGCGTAACGTAACATCGTTATGCACGTGATTCACGCTCACGGACAAGTCAACCGCGGCAGTCGGTCAATAATATCAATCGTCGTCTCCATCACATCATCTATCACACGTATTTTTTTCCCGCCGCGAAATGATCAAAACTTTGACCGGGAAAGTATCACGCCTGCCTAACGAGTTTCGGCCTGCCTCGAGTCTCGTCGCGATAATCGCTTTTCGTGGCTCGTATACACAGGGGCCAACGTTTACATAGCCTTTATTCTTCCAGATGCTGTTGCGGCAGCCTTGGAAATACAGGCGAAGACGTTAACCCTCTTTTTACTCGATGTTGAAAACAGCATCCTGTTTTAGCGTTAATCACATGGCAAGCTTTCTACACGGAGAAAAAGTAATACTATAATAGATTCTAGTAAATTTTATGAAATTGGCAAGTCCGTAAGGACAAAAGTGTCCACTTATGAAAAATATACTTTACTTTTCTGAGTTAAATAAGCGATTCTTTAGTCATACTATAAGATATTTTTATCGCAGTAAAATAAATTTTGTCTTGTTCGTGCTTGTACATTCTTGACATAATGATTTATTTTAATGTGATGTAATTTGAATGGATTTACACTTTAAATTTCTTACGGTGGAATCTCATTCCAAGAAAATGAAAATACAATCACTCTTGAAAAAAAAAAAAAATGAAAATATTTCGCTTCTTGAAAAAGAGTGATAATTTTCTCTCTTTTTAGAATTAATTTTCTTCAAAGGAGTAAAATCTCATTCCAAAAAAGTGAGATTTCATTCTAAAAAGTGTGAAGATCGTCACCTTTTTTTGAAGAAGTGAAATATTTTCACTTTTTTTCAAGAATGATTACATTTTCACTCTCTTAGAGTGAAATTTTACCGTCTCTGCAAGAAATTTAGATTGTACTATAATCGTAATGTATTTTTTTTTAGTGTTTTTTGCTTTCAGATAAGTAAAGTTTGTCATAAATTCGACATTATTTAAAGATAGCGAGGAATTAGTTTTGCAAAACAAAAATTAATCAATTAATTTTTCTCCATGTGGCAACAACATCGCGCGATAAGCGACGCGGATAACAAGTTCAGCGAGCGATATATTTTATTCGACCAGAAATTAAACAAATGTATAACAATCCAAACACATTCACTCTACTGGTATATTGGACATTATATGGATTACTGATTGTTTATATACATATCAGTTTACTCAATCATGATTCGGATGGATTAATAAACGAACATTGTTGAACGTGTTTGAAAACAGTAACAACACGTGCAATATAACGCACCACCACGATTTCCACTCTTGTGCTAATTCAGCGCGAATATGCGCGGCTTCGCGACAAATATTTGCGTGCGCAGCGCGAATAAGGCGCGTCGGGGCTCCTATCGCGGCGGCGACGATCTTGGCAAAGGGAAGTAACGCGATACGTCGCTTACTTGCTCGGTCTCTGCTCGTGTAAACTACCATATACCGAGGAGGATCTTAATTACACCAAGCGATACAATTATGCACCGCGACAGTGACCATGAAAGTTTATGAGGCGAATTATCGGCGGATCTAGAAATTTTTATCAAGGAGAAAAGCCATTGACGAGTTGCAAGCGAAATTTTGTTTAAGGTTCATTGTTCAAATATGAAATGATAAAATATTCAATTATTATTTAAATTATTATGTTGAAAGAGTATTTTTTAAATGTGTATCTCAACGTTTTTAGAATTATATTAATATAAAAAAAAATAATACAATGGAATCGATTTTTTTTATTTAGGAGTTTCTTAAATTAAAAATATTATATAATTTTGCTATAAGTATTTTTAAAAAAGTAGACTGCGCCAGTGAATTAAATAATTGAAAATGCTCGATCGCGACTTTTAATGAGAGAACGATGCTATAAAAACTATGGATTGTTAAAGTATTTTAAGACTTTAATGTCTCAAAGTCTCGCTAGTCATGTGCGAATTCTGTGTTGAACCGACCTGCGGCACTCTCGAGTTCTTCGAATAGAATGACAAGGAGGTTGAACTCTCACAGAGACGCGGAAACTTGAGCTAAACAAAATATTCCGTACAGTATCAAGAGAGAAAATGACTTTGGCGGAAAAGTTTGCGACTCACGTCCTGATGAAAAGAGAACAAAGTGGGAAAACCGTTGAGCTTCTGAAATAAAAGAAAGTTATGTCGGACTTTCAGTCGATTTCTTGGCCGTTTAAGCTGCAAGGGATTAATATGAAATATTTTAAAGGTAATGCGCGAATGAAATATTCCGTAATTCATGCCATTAAATTACCAGAACGAAGAATTAATGCGGCGTTCGTTATGCGAAGAGCGCGACAAAATATTTGAGATCGAATTAATTTACTTCGGCCACGGAACATTCTGGGTTAACGAAAAATCATTAATGTACGTCCCTCCATCAGGAGCGACGGATGAATTAAATCATAAAGTGGATTTAATAAAGCTCGACCATGCTTAGCTTGTTTCATAAACACTCAGGAATTAACTCCTTGTCCCACAGGATAAAGTAAAACCATTCTGCACTCTCAGTCCACTTAATGCAAAATACAACGAAACGCACTGGTGTCCAGTGCTGAACAATGGTGGCTCCACAGAAGAACAGCTAAAAATTTTTATAATTATATTACTAGATTACATGAAACAATTTTTGCTGAAGTATTTACACGAAAGGAAAGATTTAATTAAAGTATTTAAAAATTTATTTAAAAATTAAAAAATTTAGATATAAATATAGATTTGAAAATAATTGTGTTAGATCATCGAAATAATTATGTATCTTGAGATAGTTACTAGAATGTCAAAACTTTTGCATGTTCATCATGCTTGAGAAGCATCTCTTCTCTTCGTAATTTCAATTCAATTAAATTATTTTCAGATCAAATTATTTTTGCAATAAAATTATTTTCTGATATCTATCCAACTTGTAGATACTTCGAAATCGGTTTTTCCAAAAATTAGACCAATCTCTAAAAATAGTTTATCGGATTATTAAAATATAAAGCACTCAAGCGTTGGTTCCACAATAATTACTATTAATCTTTTTGTAGGATTGCTTATATATGTTGAATTTTCTACATAAATATTTTGATAATTTAACAAAATTATTTTAAGATTTGTATCTATCTGAATTTCCAGATATTTTGGCAAAATTATTTTTTCCGTACATGTATCAGTTTCACATATTACGGAGCATAGATTCTGAGTTGACAGATTTATTTAGTTCATCGTTTTTTTTTTATTTTAGAATTATCATATAATATAAACTAAATAATAAACTAAAGCGATATACAATATTAATATTGTGAAATAAAATAAAATAAAATTAATGTTATCGAATTATATATTATATATAAAACGGATGGTATTATCGAGATTCGAGAAAATTGGTAGAAAGGAATGTCGTTACAACTTCTCGCAATGTTTGCTGAATCTTGACAGATATCTTAAGGCTATTTTAGGCGTGCCAGTACAAAAGTTTCCTCGGCCCGGATCAAAGCTCCGTTAATAAAGCAATCGCGTGTTATCGCGTAATAGCGGAACGACGGCTTGTATTGGACGACCTGTGTGCGCGCGGACATCCTGCGTTCAAGACCTGGCTAAATTCGGCACGCCGACCGCCTCTGCATGGCATAATAAATTAATATCGTACCACCTCGCGTAGTGTACCACCTCCTTTTATGCCTCGGTAAAGTCCGTTACACGTAAAACGAAAATTCATTACGCTCTTTATTGTGCGCGGTTACGGCGGCAGGTAACAATCAAATTACTGCCACGTTTTGAAGCGAGTGAATCGCAATGTTCAAATATTGTACCGAAAACAATAAAATACATAGATATATTTATATTACATACAGAAAACGCTCACTGTTTTTTTACTCCTCTTTGAATTTCTCGATTGTTATAACGAACGCGATGAATAGGATCTTCGAATAGAAAAAAAGATTTCGGACAAACGGTCTTTGTGTTAACGTGGCGTGCGTAACGAGAATAATAGACAAAGAGATGAAGATCCGTTTTATGTTAAAAAAAAAAAAAAAAAAAAATCTCTCGAGTGGCTCTGGCGAAAGCACTCTCTAGACATCGACGTCGCATCGTGAAGAAGACGAGTTCTTTTATGGAGGGGATATTGAACTGGTTTCCAATATGTAGGGCGAAAATATTATACTTTCCGGATGCTGGACGAAATGAAAATCGAGCCCCCGAACATCGATGAATTTCTCAGCAGCATCATACCCGCCAGTCGCTATGCAAACGTTGATGTAGTAAGTCGGGGAGGCGTTGAGGAAAAGGTTGGTCCTTTTATATCTTTTCAACATGGTTGATCGTGAACTCGGATATTGACAGACTGCATTTGCATATATTCGCGGGAATCGAGGTTCCCGAGAGAACACTCCGCGGGGGCAAATGCGAGCAAAACAGGAAAGAGAAGGAGGAAGGGAGAAAAGAAACCGAATGGACGTGACAAATGTGGAGGTCTGGAGAGAATTTTATATTTCCGGAATAATTTTTAATCCCTTGGATAAGACTCTCTGCATAAATTAAAAGAACGTTTGCGAGCGTAGAAAACGGATGGTTTTTGGACACCTCTGAATATCTAGTTGAATATTCTTCTTGATAAAACAACGCAAATGTTTTGCTCGCTATTAATGTAAAAGAGAATAAGATAATGCAGCTTAGCATTAATTTGTAAATACAATAGTTATTGATCGTATGAGTAAGTCGCGCGCGCGCAGGATCGGAATTTTAAATTATTCCGATAAAAATTATTCTCTAATCTATTCTCTCTTTCTTGTAAATCAAACCAGATTGTTTTCAAATTTGCAGAAACTGAACTCAATATGTATAGTATAATTCTAACAATTTCAAAAATCCCGCATTATAACTTCGTGATCAAGTAAATCAGAAAACAATCCATGTAAAATACGCTCGATGTAAAATACGATATTCCCAAGTCAAATTCACAAGTTACTAACTCTGACGGTAAGCCTGACGAATCATCGACATCCGCGTACGTGAAATATCATGATAATCCCGCATAACCCGAAACGAAGTAAAATCAGACATTAACCGGAGTTGGAGTTAAGCTACTTTAGACATTATCTCGTTCGCGTTGTAGTCGATAAAAGTCACAATAATTTTTGATAGATGTCACGGAAGTTTAGTCGAAGTCGCTAAAAAAAGAAAAAAGAAGAGTCCAAATCGGTACTCGGTCCCTGAAATACGATTCGAAGGTCTTCTCCGAGTTCAGACGTGTACCTTCGCGTGCGAATTGAACGGAAGGCGACAAAGAGGGGAATCGACAATGTCCGGACATATCGTTGGATAAACGTACAGCCATCCCTTCGGTACTCACCGTTATTGCGAGATATTGTGCAGTTTGGCCACGTGCTCGTTGCACCGGGACAGTGGAGACAAAAAGAGGATCGCTCGCCTGGACAAATTTCCTGCTGGCCGCACACGAACGGTACAGCGGTAAATGTCACGGCTTTATTTCTATGCTGGAGGGCATAGAGAGAGAAAAATATTTGTTCTGCGCGAGTTACCCTATACGATGAAGCCGATTGAAGAGCGCGATAACTGAGACTCGACGAGCTCGAAGCGGATGTGCGGCGAATCGCAACAAACGACCGTGTAAATCGTAATTAACCCGCGAAGATTAATAGACGGATACGTTTTATTTAACGGCTTAATCTTCTTCCACATGCGCGAGCCTCCGTCGCGTCGTGATTCATAAATAAATAAATGGTTGGTGTAACCGTCGCTTAGAGCGACTCTCTTATATGCCCGTTGCACAATCTGTATTTGTTTAATATCCGTCGTAGTTAATCATATTTCCGAGGGCTTTCGAGCAAATCTCCCGCTGATTCATCGCGAAGAGACATGCTCTCGCAAAGCTGTCGCGCGGTAGTTCTCTTCTCTGAGTATGTGCATCGAGATGGATGTCATTCCCTTGAATTTCGAGGGTGTTTGTCATTGTCCTTGAAACACGTTGAACTCTTCCTGGTAAATTTGATTTTTTACGGTTCGCTCATTTTTAACTTTTAAGGAGACAGTACCTCAAATATGATTATATACTTGTTTTCTTTTAATTTTGTTCTGAAAAAGAAAATAAAAAATACTGCTCAGAAGTTCATTATTTTTATACATTACTTTATTTCGTAATTAACTAATGAAAATTTAACTGTAATATGATATATTAATAAAACATTTTATTTATTAATATGTTAACATAAAATTTTTTTTGGATTTGTTCTAAATCTCTATAAACTTATGCATCTTTGAACCACTTATCTACTTAAAAGTTATTTCTCCATCGATAATGTTGAACTTTAAAGACCCAATTGATTATTTTAATTCTGGTATATTACTTAATTAACTTAATTAATAATTTTTTTATGCTTATTAGGAAAAAAGTAAGTAAAACACAAGCTTCCAGCTTCTATAACAGCAAAAAACTCATTGTTGAAGCTTTCACAAGTATGTAAGATTTTGTTCAGATTTTTGTACAATCTGAAACAATATAAAAATCTACACTAGAGTTCGAAAACTCAGAGTGCAAATGAAGGGTGAAAATTTCACATTGCTGAGAATTAAACTTCAAGTGCATGTCTCACAAATGCGTCATCGCTCGTTTCTCACGCGATTTGCCATCGTCGTAGCCTTCAGAGATTTTCAACTTCTAGTTAAGAGACCTCCAGGTCGCGAAGGTTCGACCGCGCTGTGATAACAACGGCGATGTGAACTTCGTGAATAGAGGCATTGTGGGAGGCGCGGCCATCGTTCTTCAACACATTTTATGTCTTACGTCGACTCAACTGAAGTTATGTTTACGAGAAAAACGCGGTGTGTCTGGTCCTTACCAATGGTTCGTCCGTTTATTCCTTTTCGTACCTTCGGGGTCTTCGATCCATCTTCCTTGCGCTCGCTCTCGCTCTTTCCGCCTTTTTTTTACCACCCTCGCATTTCTTTCGCTCGCGTTTCATTCGGTACTTAGTGCCAGACTTTCTTTACCCGCCGCAATTTCCACCGTTATATTTCTTTCGCTTCATCATTGCCATTTCTCGTATTTCTCGCGATAATTTCTCGCACGATATACATTAAAATCATTATGTTTCGTCGGCATCAACTGTTGGTTTAGCTTTGCGCTGATATCAAATCGATGTGCGATAACCTCGGGAGAATGGCTTATTAATTATCGCTGGATGTCAAATAATTTGCACGAGTTACGATCATTCATTATCACGGGGCGAAGATTGAGCGGTGATTAGCCGTAAAAGCAAATGGTGCGTGAGCTAAATTGGACAGCTCGATAAAACAGGACTTCCGTTTTGTCGCTCGAACTAAATTTGTGACATGATGTCACTCATTGTTTAGTGAGACGATTAGTATTCGCTGCGAATTGTTAGCTGGAGAATATAAGCTGGAGTTGCTGTTGAAGAGCGCTCATGCAAATGTACTAGTCACATCGATCGACGTTGAAAACGTTGAAAAACTCCAAACGTCAATGAAAAAAAAGAAAAAAAAGAACGAGCACTCGTCGATGTAAAACGAAATTAATGTCGCTATTGACGTTTGCGTTTGAATACCCGTTTGTCGAGTGACGCCGATTGTGTGGGACGATTTATTTACCGTGTCGTTATTAAGTTACGCGATATACAAACGCGCGGGATGTCGCTCAACAGGACGCCGTCGTCTGGATAGTTTTCGTTCAAAAAGTCCCAATAAACCCGACGGTATCACGAGACGCAATCACGTATCGTTGCACCTTCCTTTCCCGTTTTATGCATCGTGTTAATTACCAGCGAACGAATGCCGGCGTGAATTAGCACCCGACAGTCGTATACGCGCACTCGATGTTATTAATTCCCGTATTCCCCGCGTCTCTTCCTAATAAGTGCCATTATCGTCATCGTCATTCTCGTCGTCGTTCCCCGTCTGCGTCGCTTTGGCAAACGGAGCCTCCTCTCGGGCGCCCGGCGAGCGTCGTGTAATTAACGTAATTACTGCAGGCCATAATTACCGTTCAATCGGCCGGCACTCCGCGGACAAAACGACCGTAGTGTTTCTTCTCGGAATCACGGCCTGGGCATGATCGGCGGCACATGTAAGTCGCGAGATACAAACTCGATTTCCTCCGAGGCTCTCGCAGGCCGCGCAGGCGGCCGACTTAATGCAGGTCGCCGACAAAAAACTTGACGGAGGGATGGGCCCGAGGTCCGACATGTGTTACGTGCTAATGCGCTGCTTTCACGAACAACTCGACTTGAGATCTTATGCATCGGGAAGAGCGAGGAAATGAAAGAAAAAAAAAAATGAAGCAGACTCGCCCGATCGTTTCGCACTTTCGCAGAAAAGAGCTTGCCCTTCGCGCTCCCGCGAATTTTTCATGTCCCATATATTAGTATTCTCATTGCAACTAATAAAATAATGATGTCGGCTGACGCGAGAACCCAACCAAACCGTCGCGTCAGCCAATTTCGCAATTAGATAATCCGCAAATAGAACATTCAGAGGATACCCGCGGCATTGAATACTTGTGTGTGTGTGTGTGTGTGTGTGTGTGTGTGTGTGTGTATTATGTGGGAAATTCTGTGAGGGACAAGGCCTATTTGAGGAGGCTGAATTGCTCCCTCGACATACGGGACCTTGTCCTTTTCTCCATCTCGAAGGATTATCCAGATCTAAGGGCATGTCCCTTCCCCATTTGTCGACCCTTTATGTCTCGTCAGTGATTCCTCTTTTCTGTTCCTCCATGCGGGCCCAACCGCAATATTCCTCTCACGGCTGTGCGTACGAAGGGACTCACATAATACGTAATCTCATTTGCGCCGCAAGACCCAAGTGATCCTACAGGATCAATTCATTACCGTAGCTGCCATGAACCTGCCGAGGGTACCGACGACGATGACATATATTTAACGTTATCTCCCTTCCAACTATCTGCGATGGTTTATATTGTCGCAAATTACGCATATTACGAAATATAAAAAGACAGATAATTAAAATATATATAATATATATAATACGTGTAATAACGCTCTTTAAAAAATTTACAATATCTCTCGAAAGTTGTGCGATACTCGGCAGATGAAAGTCATATTTGCGGTTCTAATATTTATTTAACGAGAGAGAGAGAAAGAGAGAAAAATATAACGCACTACTGTATAAGTGCAGCAAGCATACCAATTATAACGTTTGCAAACGGCAACGAAGCGCCCATGCGCAGTTCGCGTGGAATGTATTACAGTATAATGTCGTTGGTCCGGCAATAGGCTTAATCAAGAGTAATAGAGCGTACCGTCCACCTATTAATAAAGTAAGTACATCTCATGGCGTGTGCCGCCAAGCACAATAATACAATAATACAATAATGCAAATATTTCAGTTGTCTTACTTTTGCGTTTAAACAATACCTTCCCTAAGATTTTCCTTTAATCACTACCATTAGTCGCCTCATCTAAAACGCAGTTATACGCTACACAGTCGCGCGCTTTGTGTTAGCGTTAGCAGACTCGCTAATTTTTGCGCGCGTAATGCCGTAACGAGGTTGCGTAAAATTGTCACTCCCGCGTTAATTCGATCTGCGTTGAAATTAAGGTAGGAAAGCCTAGGAAAGTTTTATATTCAAATTTTAATTTTATTAATTTTAACCGATCTTTCTCTCTTTCGATTTCTTTCAGCTGTCATAACGAGATATTTCGATAATTCCGTCACGATCGCAGCCTACAGGGAAATTTCTTCAGCACGGATGGCTCTCGCATACGCCATCATCCATCGTGATTCATCCTTTGCTCATCCTATGCTCACGCGTCCGTCTTCTCCTCCATCTCTCTGAGAGAGAGAGAGAGAGAGAGATTGCTTACCTTCCTCAGATGCATAGCTGCGGTTGTTTTTATCGCCATAGGCGATGACCTCATGTATGCAACGTCCCTGTCTCACCACGGTTAGCCAAAGAGGAATGACGCGAGCACAGCCGGTTTGCATCAACCCCCGAAAATAAATTCGCTCCCGGGCTTGTGCGAAACGACGCGTTCGTTGTTGTATAGCGCATCGCTAAAAGCATTGGCGCGCTCAAGATGCGATGGACGTTCCCTCTCGTCCCTGATATTGTCGTCGTGCAACGTCAAGCTATGCCAAAATTGACGGCGAACGCTGTCGCCGATCGTTCGCCGAGTTTCACGATGATCTTGTGACCTCATTCTCGCGCATGCAAAAGTGCGTATGACAACATCGTTGACGTCATCGCCCATTACTGTAAGTATTTCGATAAACTTTTCGTTACTCTGTATGGTTCTGTAACGACACTTTCTCGTTTCGCTCGGGTTTTTTATGAAGTTGAACTTTCTGGCGTCGAAATGCGCAGGTATCCGTGAATACCTGAGAGCTCGTCTACTGGTCTTCGACCAGTTGTAAACGGTATGGAAAAGAGAGATCGCGAGATAAGAACGGTTGTGAACGCATGTACGCGTGCGAGGAGAAATGCGGGGAGAGGTAAAAGTGGGACGATCGTCGTGTATGTTTCAGAAACAGTACCATATTTGATGCGAGTCGCTCGGGGGAATCCATGGACGAAGGAAACCGGTGAAATTTTCACGAAAGCCGCGAAACCGATCGAACGGTACCACTGTCGCTGCTGATGCTCAACGTTCCCTGTTGTGAGCAGCGTATCATTGTACGTTGAATTATCTAAAAGGCGAGAGAGTTCCGATATCGTCGAATCTACTTTGCTATTCGAGATACTTTAGAAACATCGAGATATTATATTTATTTCTGCCCAAGCGTAACAAATGATACTGCTGTGTCGCTTTCAGAAAAGTAGATCTTGCTCCTAAAACAGGAAAGGTACTATTTTCAAAGCTCACATTTTGCAGCAAACATTTTGCAGAGCAAAGTGTCACTGCGACGAGAAGCCTCGTGAAATTTATAAACTTTGACAATGAGAAATTGCAAGCGGTATAACGAAAAGAAAAATATTAGAGTGCAGTCACATTTTCCTCGAGCCAACTCGTCACCTCTCTTTCTCTCTACCGCTGCTTTCACGATATGAAATTGAGAATCGTGATGGCGGGCGTAAACTATAGGTTGCACGATACAGGAATCACGTTACAGAAGCCATTGCCCTAGCTTGACCGTGGAAAAATCGACGTGCACCGCTTACTTATCGCGATGATATCCAGAGAATAAATTTGGATTTGGACAGTGATTTTATTTTCAAATGAACATTGAGAGATTTTAAAAATTCATTCCACGCTTCTCTGAGTTTGAAGTGTAAATCTATTTTTGAACTAAACATCAAATCTCGCGAATTACATTTTTTAATGGATTTACGAGAACTTTAACGTTATGAACTTTCATAACATTTCAAACTGATTTAATTCGATACATGAATCGATATCACCAGTCGAGGGGCGTAACGTTGCAGAAATTCAATAAATGCGCGAGGCATCAAGCCGAATCGTTTTAACCGATGATATTTAATCACTGGCGGTGAACCGAGAGGCAAGTTTACGCACTAACAAATCTACCGAACGTTGAATCTACCCGGGGGTTGAATCAGCCGTTCCGAATTTTTGACGTGCAACCCCATCGGTTGGTGATTCCGAAACATGGAACCTTTGTTTTATCGTGGTATTTCGCGTGCGTGCATACAAGCAATCTACGTGAAAGCGCCGGAAAAATTTCAACTCGATTCAAAGCATATCCTATTAACGATTTCTTTGTACTCGTGCACGCGCGTAGGTAAAACGCGCGTGGGTGAAATATCGGCGTGAGGCGTTGGTGGACAAGCGTAAAACGTAAACGCTTATATAAAATAAATGTACGGGACGAGAGAGAAATGGGGAAAACCAATAGACTTTGTTAGGACGATTATTGATGTCTGTCAAATAGAATAAGAAAAAAAAATGTAAAACAAAATTGATACTTTTAAGATCATCAACTCGATATTACTATAATTAACGCAATAACGTTTGATACATTATCGAGCCCAATTTACCTTTCGCCTTTCTCATTAACTTACACGTGAAGAATAACTTCGCGAGAAATGATGATAAAGAGAAGGCAATTTCCACCTTCATCGGCAGCGGAATGTATATCAGCCGCGCTGTCGGTTACTGTCAAAGAGATTGAGCGACAGCGCCTCAGGAATTTCTTCATTAACGTGACTGGCTGCGTCGAAATGTCGATACCCCCAATTTCACCCACGTCGTCGAGACAGAATGCAAACATCGGCAAATATTACAGTGTATCTTGTATGAAACACGAGTTGTGCATGTGAAGTTCGAATTCGCGCAACCCTTCCCGAAATTCCGATCGCGAAAGTTTTATACGAATATAATATATAATATACGTATATAATATATAAATATAAATCTCCTGAAAATATTTAATTGTGACGTACGAAATATTTCAAGAAAAATTTTTTTTCTATATCTTGCAATAGTTATACGTGTTCATTTAAAAAGTTGGCTGGTAATCGTGAGTCACTTATCGTGAGTTTACCTTCCTTTACATGCTTATCCTATTATCACTCGCGATAAGATTTCGTTCATGTTGAAACTCATAAAATATACGTGCCTCTGGGGAGCGATCATCAATCTACCGGAATGAGTTAGAATTATATTAATAAACCTGCGTCACGTAGAGATGCATAGAGAAACTACGGCGCTTTAACATACATTCGCACGCATTCAACTTCTAAGCTCATTCATAACTTCTTGAATCGAGAAGTCCATTCAGAAGTGCATTCGGTGCGCACAATATTACATTGCCTCCCATTTTGGTGTGAATCAATATATACATTCGCTTCACCGTGCCACTGTATCGAAAAGCATTTTTTAGAAACGATTCGCGAGAGAGCGATTGTCAATTATTACTGGCGTCCCAGATCTATCGAAAACTTATTAACAATCAATTTCCGGTGCGAGATACACCATTTTTTTTTTGTAATATTAAATAAAATATTATTTTTCTCTTAAACAATGACGAATAAAACAAAATACAATAAATATCGATAGATCGATTAGCAAATAAACAAAATTGTAAAGTAACTTGTTCTCAAAAGAACTGTATTTGTACTGCATTGAAAGAAAAATGTACTAAATTTTAATAAATATTTGTTTGAATATTTGTTTGAATATTTTAATAAATATTTAAGTGAATATTTACTAAATGTAAACATGTATTTATTTGACACAAGAAATTAATTTTGTATGTTTCAACTATTATTTTTTATTTAGTAAATATTTGTTTTCCGTATAAATAAATTTTATATTAGTGTTATTTAAATAATTATTTATTAGAATTTACTACATTTTTCTCTCGATGTACAAACTTTGATCGGAATGCTTATTAGAGTTTATGCAGTAACGAAACTTTATGCAGTATTTTTACAGACAGCTTCTTGTTAGCTGTAAGATTTATGAGAAATAGTAGATATTTGAAAAATGATCGTTCATTTTATGATACGCATAGAATTACAATTCCAGTCATAAATTCTTATAAATCTTACGAGAATAAGTTACGAGAGAATAAATTACTTACGAGAATAAGTTATCAGCAAGAATTCTACTTAAAGCTGATTCATTAGTTATCAATATTTAATAATATAAAAAAAAATTATGAATTTAAACCGATGAGAATAACTCTAATTAAATAAAAAGAAATTCTATCTTCGATCAAAATGGATCTTAGTGCTTAAATATTTATTATTTTATAATACATATTTCACGTCTATCACACGAAATCAATTAATTAGTGCGGACATGATGAAAA